>Ga0123352_10003082_pt1 | contig 23888 bp, 9 predicted proteins | sample TergutLab28metaG_FD_89700 | JGI IMG/M metagenome (GOLD analysis project Ga0123352, IMG submission 89700) | Labiotermes labralis P1 segment gut microbial communities from Petit-Saut dam, French Guiana - Lab288 P1 | ecosystem: Host-associated > Arthropoda: Insects > Digestive system > Gut ...
AAACAAACACACACACACACACACACAAACACACACACACAAACACACACACACACACACACAGACACAAACGGAGACATACACACGCACACAAACACAGACAAACACACACAGACACAAAAACAAAGACAAACATACATACATACATACACACATACACACACACACACACACACACACACACACACACACAGAACAAAAATTAGAGTAATAGTTACGTGTAATCCATTGTCCGATCTGAAGTAGGAGACGAGATTATACGTATTATGAAGTGAATGGTAGCAAGCCTGATCTCGAAATACACATGTGTGTAATATCTGCATGAGTGCGATCTTATTAGTCATCCTGTGCGAGATTTCAGGCTTACGCCGCGGTTTAGTTGAGATCTTTGCCCGTGTGAGTGTTCACGCAGCGTGCCTCGGTAGTTTACCAACTTTTCGGTACAGCGTGTCGGTCCCATCGTCCAAGGTCAAGGAGTCCGAGTTATCTTTTTTCCAACAGTACCTGAACTTTGCCATATCTTGGAAGGATTAAAAAATGGCTTTCTGTTAATCAGTATTAAGATAATGCCTTATTGTGACGGTACAGGAGCACGTGTTTGAGAGTCTTAATATTTTACTTCTAGATCTTAAGTGCATGTACTAGTGTCGCTGTGTCTTTATTGCTTTTTTTAAGCAATAAATTAATTTTAATAATGGACTTGAAATGTTACTATGCACATGCCACCACCTGGATCCGCCACTGGAGACGCATCATATTTACAGAATTAAAAATAGATGTAGTGGTGTAGAAGAAGAAAGCTACACCAAAATATTTCTACGAAAAAGAAAAGGCGTAAGAGGAGCAGTCGGTTGCTAGAATAATGAAAATGCAAGTTTCATTACAGTGCCAAATGTTAAAGGCGCCATCATGTGTTGGTTCTCAGGGAAGCCTGCTGCATCCAAACAGTTCGTCGCTGCTTTTTATCTGTACAGGACAGTAACTCGATGAGAAGTTTGATGTTTGTGTGACCGTGCATCATTGATACAATAACATAAACAGCCAAGTAGATGTAACAATAATAATCTTATTAATAATTTCAATCAGGTCAACACGTTTCGGGTGATAATTTCTCCCATCCTCAGGAGCACTAGACTGTGTTTACAGCTTGTGGTATAAAGCACCGACGATGCTGCCTGATGGCGACCAGGATCCTGGTCACCAGCAGGCAGCATTGTCGGTGCTTTATACCACAAGCTGTATACACAGTCTAGTGCTCCTGAGGATGGGCGAAATTATCGCCCGAAACATGCTGAGCTGATTGAAAATATTAATAAAATTATTATTGTTGCGTCTAGTAGGCTGTTTATATTATCGAAGAGAAATATTTGGTTAAGTTTATATTGTTCATTCCGTGTCCTGTCGGCAAATAATTTACGAAATAAACCAACAAAATGCACATAATTGTTTCTTAGATATTTGTGTTACAATAAGGTTAAAGGTAACGTTCACTCTGTAGCAGACAACGAAGGGCCAGAGGTGAGAAGATTTATAGCTCTACTTTTTTCTTAACTTCGATGCTAGATAGGATAGATGGTAACGCCACGCCCCGGCCGCTTTACCCCCGGCAAAGGCTATGTACCCATTGTATAGGAGGCGTGGTGTTTCCCAGGGCCTGTGTGGAAGGGTGAAAAAAATCTTGCCTCCACCAGGATTCGATCCCCGTACCGTACAGCACATATAGAGTCGCTATACTGACTGAGCTATCCCGGCACTTTATATTACACTGTCACAATGAGTATTCTTACATGTTTAGACCAGCAAGAGAATATCATCAGGGAATGCTGTATTACTTTGTTTTGATTCCCTTTTGATGTCCCGCCACGGACTGAAAAGTGTAGGAATATTCAGTGTGAAATTATAATATAAGTATCTAATAAAGAAATTTGTGCATTTTATTGGCTTAATATCGTTAATTGGGGACTGCGGTAGCACAGTGGTTAAGATGTTGTGCTACAAAGGTCGCTGGTTCGATCCCAGCTGGTGTCAGTGGAATTTTTCATTGACATAAAATCCTTCCGATCGCACTATGGCTCTGGGATCGACTCAGCCTCTAACAGAAATGAGTACCAGGAGTATTTCCTGGCGGTAAAGACGGCCGGTGCGTAAGGCTGGCAACCTACCACCATCCTGTGCCGTTGTCACGAAATCTGGGAGCCTTAACTTCCTGGAACCCTCTAGGCCTGTCCAGGCCTGTAATGGGACTACTTTACCTTTACCTTTTGGTGTCGTTAATTAGACACTTCTGGATCAATAAGTGGTCAGATCAAGAAGGAAGAGAAGGGACAGACATGTAGCACGAGTGTGAAACATAGAAGGGATATATAAACATTTCGGCCTAAAGGAAAGAAACGGCAGGGAGACCTAAACGTAGATGGGTGGCATACTGAAATTAATCTTAAAGGATAAGGTGTGATGGTGTACATAGAAGTAAAATGGCTTGTGATAAGGTATATTGAATAACTTAACACAGATATTTGTGTGAAGATACAGAGTTTAATGTCGTGGGATAAGTAAATAGCGTCTGGCCCACCCAATAAAAGGCCAGTGTGTTTGATTGTGTGACACACCCAAGTAGTACGCCATGCCATCTTTCTTTTAGGCCATACATGCATGTGGCCAGAAGTGTTGTTAGGTTACTTGAAACCCTAAATAAGGTTTCGTGTTTATTTCTCATATTCATCAAATTAAAAAGTGTTGCAGAGAAAACCTATGGCATTTACCAAATAAATGTGGTGTGTTACGTAATCTTTTTTAATAATGACTCGATGTTACATTTGCGTAAAACAAGTTAATGTAAATGTATGCCGGTATAAAATCCAAGATATTAACGATTCAGGTGTTCTTGTTCATAAACATTTGTGTAGCTTTCTTTCTCAGATACAGGGTTTGTGCGTGCGTGCATACGCCTGTGCGAAGGTGCATGTGTGTGAGATCTGCGCTCGTCTGGGATGTAACGCAGCGCTGAGTGGAAATTCCGCACTTACGTTTCGGGACATCCCATCAGTTCCATCCTCAAGGCTTGAAGATGGAATCACTGGCTTGTACCGAAACACCGGTACGGAATTATCACTCGGCGCTGCGTTATATCCCAGAAGAGGGCGGTTTCATCTACGTTGCAGCGGAAGCCTGAAATCATGTGTGTATGTGTGAATTTGTATGTGTGTATGTGTGTGTGTGTGTGTATGTGTGAATGTGTGTATGTTTGTATGTGTGAATGTGTATATATGTTTATGTGTTTGCATGTTTTGCTTGTGTGCATGTGTGTATGTGTGATTGTGTGTGTGTGTGTGTGGGTGTGTATGTGTGAGTGTGTATATGTATTTGTGTATGCGTGTGTGTATGTGTGTGAGTGTGTGTGTGTGTGTAAGTGTGTGCGTATGTGCGTGTGTGTGCGTGTGTGCATGTGTGAATGTGTGTATGTATGTATGTATGTATGCATGTATGTATGTATATATGTATGTACGTACGTACGTATTTGTGTACATGTGTACGTGTGTATGTGTGTCACTGTGTAGACACACAGCAATAAAGCATGCGTATACAGGCACAGCGGGTAGGCGGAGGTACATATTCAACCCATTCGGATACTCGGTGCTAGAAGGGATTAGGGTGGTCAGCACCACGTCCCGGGCGTTCTACCCCCGCGAAAGGTCCAGTACCCATTGTACAGGAAGCAGGGTGGGACTTGAGGCCTGTCTGGAAGGGTACGGAATATCTTCTGTTCGCCAGGGTTCGAACTCCGGACCGACCAACTCTTACCAGCTACGCTATCCCGGCCTTCTTTATGTAAGGCATTGTGCGAAAAACGTAAAGCGCGAAAACTGTGTACACTGACATTTCCTCTGTGTCACTGCGAAATGTCTGCGTTATCACTCGATTTAAATTGCACGTATAACGCCGCAGTCCAGTTAGCGAGAGAATAATTTGGCTGAGCTCGTTTTTGCACCAACGGCGCGGAACATTATGTGATACTTTATTACGTCAAATTCACGCCAGGCTGTATGGTTTATTGCAAAGCTGCTAACAAGTATGCCTACACTGCGCTGACTTTAACGGAGGCGTGGGTAGGTTTTACTGCGTAGCGAGGAATTTGCTATGTATAGCCATTTTTCCTCTGTGAAGACATTAATTCAATTTTATGGAATAAGACGAATGAAAATGATATAAGTTATGGCGTGTAATAACGAAAGGAATTATGATGGAACGGAGAGCGTTAATTTGGACAAAATAACTTCATTAATTCGGAAGTATACTTTTTTTTTTTGCGCTAGCAAAACTCGGGAAATCTGAAATATATTTTGCAGGTTTTATTCGCTAGTTAAAAAAAAATTATTACTGAAACTTTTTATGGAAATCTGTGATAAATAAATTTTGAACATGCGCCCCATTTTTGACTCTTTACCGCGAGAATTCTGTGTTGATTAAAAAGGTAAAATTGACTCTGTGCCTGCAATTGAGGCATGTTGGAATTGAGGTAGGCTATAAATCCTCACATTCTTTAAATGAGCAGTAGATGGGAACAAGTGGTCAGTTTTATTCTCCAGTCGCTTTGCTGTTGGGGTAAGAGCCTAGTAAATAGGAAGATGCACGGTCCCCCGAATTGTTTTCGACGGTTTGCCCCTGCTGCTAATCGAACTACTTTTCTGGAGGTAAAGCGGTCGACGCGTGAAGCTAACTACTTATCTTCATCTAGAGCCGAATTTAAAACTCCATTTCCCCCAGTCTTCATGGCTCAGGTTAATTAAGGAAATGGAACGACATATGTAATTGTCTTTATTATTCCTTAAATTTTATTATTTAATTACTGTTTCTCTTAAAATGAAAGTCACTCATTTCACGAATTTCGTAGTTTTTTTATAGCTTATAGCAGAGAGCTAGATGTACGTTTGAGTGATAAATAATTGTTATAGTTATTAGATTATTAGCCTGTTAGACCCTGTTATACTGTGCGTGGACGTGCGGTTTGTCTGAGGGATCAGAGACCCATACTGTGTACCTGTTGAGTTGTATAAATCAACAGGTTGTATTTCCCGAAATACCAGTGGCTAATGTTCCTGTCATTCTGAGCTGTAAACAGAGGTTTCAAAGCGCCCTGTGATGCAGTCCGTGCTCAGTTTCACTGGCACAGAATTATCGACGTAGTTGACAGATGGAATAATCCGTCGATATGGATTCTGTGTCATATGTCGTGGAAGTATTGCCATAATTTTGTACCAACGTCTATTTGAGGAATTAACGTGCCCGTACATCATCGTGGCGACCCCTTCTAGCAAACTAATGTCAGATTTATTTACTTTAAAGATTAATTTCGTGTCTGGTCTAACAAGTGACAACACGACTGAGAGATTTGCTGAAACGTTAATTCATTTGCTCACTTCGAAATTTATAAAACACGATGTTTGGAATTCAGGTGTCATTGCGAAATTATTTAATTAGGCCACTAGTTTATATCTCGCTTCAAATTACAGGTCTAGACACCTGGGTTCAATCTTCGGGATACAAATTGCTTCCCTTAGAGGATTCGTCTGACAATCATTTTCTGATACACTTGCTCCAACGTAGCTCATCAGTTGTCCGTGGTGTATAGTCATTCAGAATCTGGTAGTCGCTTGTCTCGTCGTACGGTGCTTCGTCTATTGTGAAAACCGTTGTTTAATGTCGTTTTCACAAGGAACTGCCCTTTGAACCTGTCATGAGTTGAAACCTTTCCAGACGGCCACACACAACTTCGTTAAAATAATTATAAATATTATCTTCCTTTGAAGCCAAGGTCTCCAAATGACAAGCCTACATTCCCTTCAGGGTTTCCGCATTGCGTTTTGTTTATATTTCTGTTTCCCCCCGTCTGTACAAAGTGCCCCCGCCCACCGAATTCTCTCTTTTTGATCATCAGTAGTGTAACTTAGAAACAGTATTTGTGCTGACAGACTGTCGGTGTAGAGCGGATTTTATTTGGGAAATATTTATTGAATACGAAGATACTTGCCTTTCTTGGTTGCTGCACATCCCTGTCCTCGGTTAGATTGAAAGGATGCTATTCTACGGGGCCAGTTTAGCCTGCATCAAAACGAAAACCTAAACAGCTTTCGAAACTTCGTGCTGTCCTTCTATCCAGACACTGTAGTGTTGGATGAATAAATTTTTGTTTATTAATTATACATATGCTCTTATGTGGACCCGAGTTTTGGGCTTTAGTGAAATGTCAACTGAGAAGAAAACATGGGTGAAATACGTTTCCACAGAACTGTTGCATGTTATAAAATGGATAACAATTACGATGAATTTGTGAGAGGAGGAATAGAAATAACAGTTATGGATATAAAATAGAAAATATTAAAAAGTTGGCTGGGCACTGAGCACTTGGGATCGGTGTTTGAGTGTGTAGTGCGGAACGAACATTGTCGATGTGAACTTAAGTCTGGAAGGCAAAACAAAAACAAAACAAAGGACGATAGACCAGTTCTCTTCCTTGTTCATAGAACAGGCCAAAATATTTACTTGTGATGATGATGATGATGATGATGATGATAATGATGTCTACCGTGCCATCTGCTGGATTGTTGTGACAGTGATTCCTGATTATACTCGCGTGCATTTCGGCTTAACGTGTGACTGTTGTGACAAATAACTCATTTTAGACCGTACCCGACAAACAAATACTTTATCTTAAATTACCCCTTATGTAGACGGGCCACGAGTAGGTTAATATGCACAAGTGTCTTACTGTTTTTGCATGGAATCAATGTTGATATATATGAGCCGGATTAGCGCAATTAATATGACTAGACTACAGGCTGGACAATTTGAGAGTCGAATCCCGGCAGGGGAGAGAGATTTTTCTCTTCTCCCAAACGTCCGGACTTGTTGTGGAGCCTACCCAGCCTCCTGTTTTATGGATAAAGAAGTTCTCCTTCTCTGAAATAAAGCGGACGAGCAGTGCAGTTCGCCCTTCACCTCCATCTGGTGCTGAATTTAAGAATGAGTGGAGCTAAACTTCTACTTCTTTATATGCCTTCGTAGTGTGGATAGGGATAATTTTGCCTTTAACGTTATTACGTGCAATTTATTGTACAAGTTTGAACTATAGGCACAGGGCAAAAGGACCGGCACCTTATCTCCCTGTATTTAACTACGTTAAAAATGAGAGGTGCATCGGGAATACAGGGAGTGTCGCGTTTTTCACTACGCAGGTTCTGTACGTTTTATTCCGTGATATATTTGGAAAGTTTAAGGCGAGGTGCGCTCACAAATCCTTATAGGTATTAACGCATCGCGTGCATTATTTTTATCCTATCTTAACTGAAAATGGAATTGCTCGATACATTTCAATTCAACTCCCTGATATCAGAATTAATGAGGATGTCTTTATCGGCATTAAACTATTTCGCGCGAACTGACAGACGGAGAGAATCTATTTTAGTGGGTGATCGATAGGAATGCGCCCTTGCTTAAAATGTATAAACGCATGAAACAGACGGAGATTACAATTGAAAACCGAAATCGGACGAACGGAAAATATAACGGCTGTACATTTCCGTGTATATTACGTGTAACATACACTGTCACTTAACTAAACGTTAAGATTAGGCGTTGTGACATCCTTCGCTTGTCAGACCTGCTGGACATTTAAGTCATCAGTTTATTACGTACTGTTCGTAGTATTTGTCTAAAAATTGGCGATACTAAAGGGCAAGTTTAAGGGCAGCTACCTGACTCAAAAACGCCAGTCCTATCGGTTTGTGTCTTGGCACCATCATCATCATCATCATCATCATCTTCAATGCCTCTTGGTTCTACAGTCCTTTTGTCCTCTAGGGTCGTACGAATTCCGAAAAATATCATCACACTAACGACCTCTTCGTAACATACAATGTAGTATCAGTAACAAATTCTACCCTCTTGACTGCTAATATGGTTCCATTATGCACTAAATACATGTCCTGTATTGATTTTCATTTCATTTCCAACAGAAAAAAGTCATTTTCTCTTTCAGTGCCTCTCTTCTTCCATCTCATCTGCACTTACGCCAGTCCCCTGGCCACTGGATTCAGTGACCTTGGCTTAAAACAGGCTCGTCTAGTCGAATTGCAGATGTCTATTTTGTGTTGTTTACGTCCTTCCAAAGGACCAGACCAAATTCAAGTTTTTGTGAGATGCTTCGCTACTTTATAAGATTTAACGGTGCACATAGCCTAGTCACCAAGCTGGAGGACCACTCTTTGTCAGCTGTCAGGAGTTGCTGCTCAAATATGGAGGCAACATTCTCCATCCATAACCTGAGGATGCGCCATGTCGTGGCGGCAAATTCGTACTGATTTATTGGAGATTGCAATGTCCACTATGTGAACTAACCGAAATGTGGAATGATATTGTCACCAAATTTAAAACCCGATAGAACATTAAGAACTTCTCAATTTATGTGTGTGACGTGAATCCGGTATATGTACTGTTTTCTTAATTATTTATCCGTTCATACCCCTGTATGGCGTAACGCACCAAATCGCTTACGTCATACGTAGAGCTTTGTGGCATATATACGTGTAAAAATACTGTTAGAAACTTATAAATTAATCAAGTTTATTTACCCAATAAACCGCTCGATATACGGAACTTAAAATAACGTAAATTAATGGAAAGTTATCTCCTATCATTACCCTGATATTTCGCTGGAATTGAATGTATTGTTACCATAAAATGTTCAAGGCGTTCGTGAAAATGGCTCCAAAATTATTGAACATTTAATGCATACAATTTTAATGCCGACCTAAAACATAATCTAAAACGTACGGAACTATACATATGAAAAAACATCAGCACAGTTGAGACACATTTTTAATGCCGTATCTTGATCGTGTTTTTTATATGAAGGTACGCTGTAATATAATGAAAGAATTTCAGATAGGGAAACTTAATTTTCCCTGTTTCTTATGGGCGTGAATCTTTGTCTTCACACTAAGGTAAGAGGGTGTTCAAGAGTGTGGTGCCAAGGTGAGAGGTGTATGCAAAAGTATTATCGGAAAAGCTGAAAGCAAGTTTCTGTTTGGGAAGTTTTGGAGTTAAAAAAGGAGATAATATTGAAACGATTCTTAAGTGAAAAAGAATTTGCTTGATTCTTTTTGTACAATGTATAGTCCGTAACGGACTGTTTTGAAAGCGGTAGTGTCTGCAGTTACTGAGCGATTTCGGGTCCTTAAGGAAGACTGTGTTATTTGGTGTTTAGTAGATAAACATGCCGCACAGGAGTTTGTCTGAAAACTTGTGATCTGTGGAGCTAGTAAGGAAATGTGCTGCTATGGGATGGTCTGAAATGTGGTCTGTGATGTTAGTAATAACGTATGCTGTAATGAGATGGTCTGAAGTCTTATGTGTTGTGAAGTTATTCTGAAATATTGTGTGCTGGACATTATAAAGGAAACATGCTGCAATGAGATCGCCTGAAAGCTTACCCGAATCCCTTCAGTCACGGTGAGGTTATGTTCGGGCGAGCGCGGCTCAGCGAATCACGGAACGGATTTGTTAGATAGGACTGTGGTGTTTTATGGAATTTTTATTGTTGTTAACCTCAGGTGTGTTCATAAGGCACGAGAGACGTGTTGTGGGTGTGAAACAAACCTGCTGTGATTGAGCTGAAACACATGTGTTCTGCTATAGAAAGCGCCAGTCGTCACTGCTGACAAATCGTGGAACAAATCTGAAACGCGGGGAGGTGCTGAAACTAAAAGTAACTAGAACCTGTAATGGATGTGGAATTTCTGTTGCAAATAACGTTGATATTTTCTGAAGACTAGACAGTAACTTTTGACAACTTTGAGGAGAGTCATCCCCGTTGTGTTAATCATATTACAAAGTATCGAATATGTATAATATGCAGTCGGAACACAAATATATTATACTATCAAGTGTTAAACAACTTGTCAACTACATGTTTCGATCACTATACTTGGCCACCTTCAGGTTGTACTTAATTTACAGAGGACTGTATTACATAACCAGTGTATCTAATGGGAGACGAGATCTCGTTTACAATGGTCAGGTAGGATGGTACCAATATTTGCTATTTATATATTATGTACTATATTCTAGTCTGTCGCTGATATCCTGTTTGTTTACACTCTATTGAATGGGGAGGCAGCTGTGTAGTGTTGTATTCTGCTGCCGTGGCTGCATTGTCATGGTCATGGTGTTGTAGATAACACGCCGTACTGTGTGCATAAGGCCCTCGACACATTACCACGGCGTGTTATCTACAACACCATGACCAAGAAAATGCAGCCACGGCAGCAGATACGACACCACCCATCTACCTCCCCATTCAATAAAGTGTAAAAAACAGGATATCAGGGACAGACTACAGACATTAAATACACTGGTTATGTAATACAGTCCTCTCTAAGCTAAGTACAAACTGAAGATGAACAAGTAAATTGGCCGAAACATGTAGTTGACAAGTTGTATAATACTTGATAATGTAGCATAGTTGTGTTCCGACTGTATATTATACATGCTTGATACTTTGTAACTTTTGACATTATACACTCCGCACGTTTTTCTTACAAGTAATTACAGTGACCTAACAAATGCTCATAAAACGAATAAAATTCCTAAATGTTGCAGCGCCAGGACTCAGTCTTCAGGAAATCCAATGTACAAAGGCATCCAAGCACCAGCACAACAGTCTTGGTGTTACGTTAATAAAATGTTGAAATGTTAGAACGATAAAGTTTGTTGTCTTCAGAATTGACGTAGGATGAAAGTGTAGGCAAAAGTCACGGCTTTATGTAATTATATTCCAAGTATACAAACAAACATCTGACTACTTCATGTATGATTCAAAAGGATGAAGTCTCTGTGGTGTATCTCGGTGTTTCTTATGCGTCATTATCGTGTACAGTGGATTCTCTGAAGATGGCGTCCTGGCAGTGAAACATGTAGGAATTTCATACGTTATGTACGATTTTTAGCGCGTTTGTTGGGTTCAGTAGTTACTGGAGATTACGACATCTATTTATGCGGTACATATCAGTGTACATGGTTTAACATTTGTATCTGTGACTGGATAACCAGCACACAGCCTTTTTGATTCCAGCAAGCAAGACACGTTCCGTTTATAATTACTAACCTAAACTCATGTTGTTTGTGTTCGTGACCTGTTGTTCGAGGTCGTCTGATTATTTATCAGTTGGTGGTGTGATTGTTTCAATCTGTCTGTGCAGTAGGATGTAGGGTAAACATTATCCAGTGTGCTAAGCTAACATGCCTTTATGAGTTAGTAACTGACTATAAAAGCCCGCCCAATATCAATAGCAACAAGTATTCATTTGGTCTTCACACAGCAGTAGTTCAAACACAGACTCCAATGCACATGTTCAGAACTAGTACAATGAGCATGAAAGTCTGTTGTGTATGTGCTGCTATAGATCGTATGTCACATGGCTACTGATATGATTATAGACGTGGCGAAGGACATCGGGTGTCACAAGCAGCCACAATGCCGAAAAGAATGGTGGTTCATTGTATGTTCCATGTTCTTGCATTAAGGAATATTTACACTTTTGTAGTAAACGAACAGACGCACACTGTTAAAATATGCTTTAACATGTATTAATAATCGCCTCCATGTTTCGGTCGCTTTTGTGACCATCATCATGGTGTTTTACAAGAATACATTATTTTTCTAAAGCACCATGATGATGGTCGCATAACCGACCGAAACATAGAGCTGAATATTAATGTATGATAAAGTATATTGTATCGGCTTGCATTTGTTGGTTTACTGCGTAAATGTAAGGGATCGTAATTTATTGCTTTGGAGAACGTACAGATTTAGCTACTATGTATACACGGGAATCATCAAAACTTCCAAGTTTGGTATATTCTTGAACTCAGTGAGACTCGTATGTTTGTGAGTGGGAGGGTGGATGGGGTTGGGGAGAATGTTGCCTGATGATGAGCTCATAAAACTGTTTGAAAAGAAAGGTGATTTCGACTGAGAGATCTCTTAGTAATATTCATTTCTGGGTGCTGATTAGTTTCTGTATGGGTTGGATGTTCTTTACTGTTTTAACTAGAAATTCGCATACAATTTCTCGTCAGCTTTTGTGAACAATTTGTCACAAAATGAAAGGCAGGAAATGCATCAATAGCATAATTTGTCCTGTGCAGTGTATTCCAAGAATCCATGAGATCTGACGTATCTCTGGAATTCTCCCGAACATGTACTTGCACAATTGTTATCAGACTCTCCACTGTGTACTGTCCAGTATATTCCTCACTGTCCCTTCTGCCATAGTTTTTATAGTTTTCCCGTTACAGGCCAGGTGTGGACCAGAGGGTGGGTAGAGGTATAGCTCTACTCCTCCATGACCGCGGCAATAGAAGGGGGTGAGTGGTCAGCAGCACGCCCCGGCCGCACTTTACCCTTGGGAAAGACCAGGTACCCATTTTACCCTTCTGCCATGGAGACCAAATATCTCTTGTATATAGAAGAGAGTTTCCGGCAAATGTTCTTAGTTACCCATGACACAAGCCAAGTCTCAGTAGAGATTATGTTATGGGGTTGTAATTGTTAGCCCATAATGAAATAAGTGACTGTATCTCGTGAAACTGACACTTTCGTTTATAACCATATGTTATACTCCTTTCTGATATTCCGAGGCTGGTCAACTGAAGGTAGAGGAAGCTGTAAGTTCATGTAGAATGCATGGGATGTATAAAAAATGTACATTAATTCTGTCGGTAAACTGAAGGTTTGTGTGCTTTGCAGTAGGTGTGAGGAGAATCTTACGATAAGTCTTACAGATATTTTTCAGAGTGTGTACTGGATTCGATTGACGCAGGCTAGAAATCGGTGTAGGGTATTTTTGTAATATTGTAACGAAATTTTGGGTTCTGTAAAACGTAGGCATTTTGTTTACTATCTGACCGATTAACATTTCAAAAAACACTGTTCGAAAGAATCCGGAACCCAGGTATTTACTGAGTTCTTTGGTGAGGTTTGTAATAGAACTTTCTCCATAAGGCTTGATCCTGACTCAGCAAAAGAGTTCGGTATGAATAGGCACGTGTTTACAATATGTGCGTGGCATTTGGGGTTTAAATTCCTCAGCGAACTGCCAGCCATCGACGGAAATTTTTTCAAAGGAAGAATGCACTCAGGGAAATATGTATTTCCAGCGTTTTGCGAAAGCTGGAAACCCGACATTTTTTAGAGTTTAAAGCGATTAGCATATCACGCATGAACAACTTCCGAAAATGACTTTACAGATTTAAGTATCAGCACATTGTAAGTAGCTGGATACAATTGATTCTTCAGCTACTTTGAAAATAAAGCACGTGCCCTTGCTAAGGAGTATCGACTGCTCAGCAGCCACAAGGCATTGAATCCATTGTTCGACGGTATAACCAATAGGAGAGATCCACTTGCCTCATCGCTAGAAGTTTTGTCAAATATAAGTTGTTCCATAAGTTTCTGAAATTCAGTTAGTTCTTTGTGTGAAATCAGAGCGAGTTTGTCTCACAAGACTCTGACGAGATTCATTGCTAAAGTATCAGGTGTGCAATACACATTGACCGTTGCTCCATAATAAAATACAAACGTTTAAAATATCCAAAAGTACTCCACACACCACTGGCCTCTGTTACATGGTATATTACTATATAAATACAGAGTAAAGAGTGGCCACTGAATGTCTGTGATAACTGTGTTAGGAAAACGTTTTTACTAATTACTAACTTGTGAATCTACATCGTCACTGTTGTGAACTAGTAATGATAATCGTCAACGTTAATGAAGTCACTGCTAACGTTATAACGTAGGTAGCCGAATCAAACTGTACAGTGAAACAGAGTGAGAGTATCCAATTAAATCTATCAATATCGAAACTTTGTGCAAACAAATTTGTGTGAATGTATATTTGTTCAATTATGCAACCCACCAGTCTTTTAATGAGTGCACCTCGTTCACCTGCGAGATCAAAGAGAGACTAACCCGAAAAGAGAAGAACAGATTTTCGGGTACAGAAAATTAAAGCGCATTTAAATTTATTTTTTGTATGGCACTACGACAAATTACTTTAAAAAAATATTAGCTGTGTCAGTTTCTGAGAAAAGTAAGTTAAAATGGTAGCGGTGTAGTCGGTATTTAGGTCTGTCTTCGGGTTTGGACGGCCCTGATTTAAAGTTTCAACCCAATCATGAAGTTCTTTGTGGCTTACCCCTGTCTCAGTGCATATATGGCAGTTTTAGCTAAAACTGGGTCACGACCTCTTCCCTTGCACATCTTGTCAGATTATTCGCTAATATTGTTTCTATTCAATGCAGTATAATGTGACATATTGAGAGCGTTGTTAAATAAACAATAAATTGCACCTACGCTAAGCAAAAATTAAGTAAGTTTCTACACGTTGCGTCTTGTAGCATCATACTATTTTTTGGAATTGAGTTGAATATCTGTGGATGGTTTGTTGAAACGTTTTGAGAGAAAATTTTGTATTCTGGCTGCATTGGTCTAGTAAGGCTATCAGTTTGTCTGAATCTCATGCCCTAGCTCGAGGCATTGCATGTGACATTGTTGGTGTTCAGGGTGGTACTAGGGCAGGATTTTCTCACAGTGATTTGATTTTACCCTGTCAATCATCATTCCACCAGTGATCCATTATCATCTGTTGTAACCCCTGTGGTGTGCATAGACCTGACCATAAAGCACCGTGTCACAAAGGGGGTCTTCGTTAGAGACTCGTTTCTGCCCAGGAACGCATCTGTACCGAGTTCAAAGAATTAAGCTTCATCATTATATCCTTCTCATGATCAGAGGTTCAAATATCACGGGAGCCAGGTCACCACGGCGACTGAATTTCGTACGTAGCGCCTAATATTTGTGGGTCCCTAGTATGGAACTTGCTTCATATCTTCCTTCTGGTGCCCAGAGTTTTGAAAAATTTGTGTACTCTTTATTATTATTGCTTGTTAACACTTCTGTGCAGGCTATTTACAATTGTATATCTGAAATAAACTATGTTTTCTAGGGTACATAGTGTTCCAGATGTTCTGTATTTATAATTTGTGGTATACGTAATGCTGTTTCTCATGTTAAATATGTTCTGTACTTTTCCATCAGCACTTTCCACAGTATGTGTGTGTCAGTGCCCAATGTGATTTGTTTAAATATTTCCTTGATTTCGTGCTTTCCCGTTTTGTTGTTCCATTATTGTCTGGGTGATTTTAAGATGGTTTCAGATGCCCCTAGTATTACTGGTGTAATTTTTGCTTTCACATTACACTTGAGCTGAATTTATATTTTAAGTTCTGTTTATTTTTAGAATATTCTAGACTTCTTTCTTGACACCATTTCTGTCACCTGAAATTGCAACATCTATTAACATGCATTTTCCTTTTTCGCTATCACGGATTATGACGTCCGGTTTATAGGTATGGATGGTTCCATCAGTTTGCACTTGTTGATTTTATAATATAGTTACCTTGCCTTCACGACTTGTTTCGACTAATACTGGTACACGGTGATACCAGTGTTCATTGTCTAATATTACCCCTATTTCCTTGCATGTGTTAAAGTTGAGTTGAGCACACAATCCGGCATGTCTCTCTGTGTAATATACTTCTGACAGTACTGGGCATGCCAATATCACGTGTTCTATTTTCCCCTCAAATCGTTGAAATGGCCTGCGTTTGCTATCTGTTTTGTTTGTAATATTTTTGTTGCATGATATTCGATTTGTAATGCCTGATCTTGTGCTGCTATTATTTCACTTTCAGTTTCTGCTTTCAGATTTCCCTTAGACAGTTACTTACTTACTCCATGGTGCAGAGTCCTTCTTGAGAAGCTAACTGGTTTGCAGCTAGTCAAGAAATTCCCCGCATTTCACGGAACACGAAGGTACATTACCGCACTCACAAGCGTCCACCACCTGTCTCTATCCTGGGCCAGCCCAATCCAGTCCATATACCCACATCCCACCTCCTGAAGATCCATCCTAATATTATCCTCCCATCTACGAGCGGATGAACTGGATGGTTTAGAGCCCATAAGGCCTGTTTATGAGGCCTGTTAATGTGTTGTAACAAGACAAGCAATGTAGAGATAACGTTACACTGCGGCGCGTTCATGTGGCTATTGTTGCTATGCCAATGCAACAGTGCCTTCCTTCCGTTTGTGTTGTTGTCGACTTGTCGCTGTTAACAATATAAAACCGTTGTGTGTTGCTATGGAGACGCAAGAACTGGTTCCTTTTGCACTGTTCTCCAATTGCGTAATGTTTCGTATTGCTGTAAACAGTATAAACATAATTTTTACACGTGACATCCCGTTGTGTGTCTGATAAAATCATACCTAGGTCTTCACGTAAAGTGACCGATATTGCTGTGCGATTTTAACCAGATTTGAAGTTTCTGGACAAATTTTCACGAATATCCACCCTGTGGGATCAGCGCTGCTACGCTTGGACAGACAGACGTACACATATGACAAAGATAATAGGCACTTGTCACTATTTATGCGAACGCGCCCTGAAAACACAGTCTGCTAGCTTGTCGGACGGTAGTTCGTTAAACTGTTAGCTAGGGCATCGGTTTGTAGCTATCTGGTAGTCCAATTATTGAAGTGCTGAGACATAAAACATATTACATCTACACTTTGTGAGTGGTAAAGGATATATAATCAGTTAAGTCCTTTCAATCCAGAAACTTATTAAAATGTTTACAAATTATTTTCTTCCCGACAGAAAGCAACTCTCTTACAGAGCTGAATCTGTATTAATTGTATTCAGGGAAGCAATCGTTATTCCTTTTGATAGTTATTCAAATTGTAAGTAATTTTGTATGGGGGAAATCCATAGTTTCAAATATTAAAGCTGATGGCGCATATAAGCGTTTAGAATACTGTGCTTTAAAGAGTGAAGGAAAATGAATTTGTTCAGCTTGTTAGCATTTGTTTTTATGTAAAATGGCAAGTTTTTGTATATCCACCATCCAATTCCTGTCATCAGAACGGCTGTAACAGAAGGATAATTTTCCAAGCGAGAAATGACAGTATGACACAAAAGCAGAGTGGGCCGGCCCTGATGATGAGTGGGAGGCCATAGCAGTTGTGTGGGCGGAGGAGAGGCTGTCAACTACATATCTACAACTTACACTGTTTGAAAACTGGACTTGTTGTTATATATACTTAGTTGTTCGTTATGTTTGGACAGATATGTCTAGGCCAGGCTTCACTCTTTATTGCGTGGACGTAATTAAAACAAGACACGTCTCTCCGCATGGCTACTTCATTCTTCCGGTGGCCGCACATCAACTGGAAAGAAATAAAAATTTGATTACCGACCATAAGTGCGTATTTTAGTTAGCGAGTCGGAAGCAGAGCTTCATCAACGTTGTTGACATCCGCGAGTTCCGAGATTGTTTGTTCGACTCCCTGACAGAGGCATACGGTATCATTTGGATTTCCAGTGATGTTATTTTTGTCACAGTAACATTTGAGAATTTTACCACTTGTTTTGATTAAAAAACATTGCATATTTTCCACGGATTTTACTTACCAGTTTGTGTCATTTTTTGGATAGATACCGTGTGTACTGTTTTCTCTAGGTATAGGGTTTTGGGGCATAACTAGTGAGAATCAGAACTAGTTACGTGGCACTTTGTAAGGACATTAAAGTTGAACATATAATGCTTATACACATTACGTAAGAAACATAGCCTCAGTTTGTCAGTCAACAATTACAAACATGCTGATGAGGGGGAAACATTGAGTATGTGGCCGACAGTTTGAAGTTCGACTGAATATTAAAGAAATAATTCCATACAAAATGACATAAAACAAGAATAGCAATTCTAGGAGATGTGTAGGCCTGAAATTATGTACGGTGAGAATGCAGGCCTTGTGATATCTATTCAGCAATCCCTGTTTTTACAGGCCTGTTTTATTATTTAGTGGACGTAGTGTTTCCGAGTGTTAAAGAGAAGCACTGTGGCGGCACAACAAACTTGGGGTCAGTAAGTACAGCGGTAGAAGTGCGTCGCTCTTGTTAAGGAACGGTCACAGAGAGCACACAACAACACTGAGCAGCCCGCGTCCGCCACCAAGAGAGCAGTGTAAAAATCAAGGTAGAATGAACTTAGAGATTAGGACGGTAGGTGTAGGAGGGAAATAATTCAGAGTATTGCGACAGAGTGCAGCTTTACGGGTGTATATGGAGTTTAACCCTGAAGATGGTGGTAGGAAATTCTTCCGAAATGCCACTGTCTGCTTGTGATTTTCAAGTTTCGCAACGGAGAACACAATAACACAAAAACACTTCCATGGTGACTAAAAGTCATACAATATAGAAAGGAATATTACAGGACTGGATTACGAGCTGACACGGTCTGTTTTTAAATGTGACATCCCGTCTTGATTCAAATACACTAAGGTAGGAAAACTATAGTCAGTCACAGCAGTCTTCTTGCAGTAAGTTGAAATTGATTAAGCTACACGTTTCGGCTCACTTCTATAAGAGCCATCAGCAGGCAGTAAGATAAAAATGGAAAATTATACATACGTTGCATTTGATTTAGATTTAGTTATTATTTGCGTTAAGATCTCAACTAGTATACCATAGGATATACTAGTATATATGATACATGACGGGCCGAAAATTATTACGTACAAGATAAATGTAATATGCAATAGTAAGCGCTTAAAAGGTAGATGTAATTTATTCTGAACTTTTAGACTGATTGTTACTATATAAATTTATCCTGTACCCAATAATTTTCGGGTCATGACATATATGCAATTACACACACACACACGCATATATATATATATATATATCTTACCGTATACAAGTTGAGATCTAAACGCAAATAATACTAAAACTTTAAACAGTGTGAAACGTGTATAATTCTCCCGTGTGCCTTACTGCCTGATGATGGACGAAATATATAGCTTAATAATATCAACTTATTATGGTAAAATTGTTCTGATTGACGATAGATTCCTTGCCTTTGCTTAAGTCTTGTAAACAAACAAGCAAAAGAGAGAACCGAGAGTAAAGACAGAAAACGGGATATTCTGAAGAAGGTAATGAACTTGATTAGCAGATCTACAAAGGAAGTGAAAGTGGAGCCTCTAGAAAAAGGGCGCCTGATTTTTAGGTCATGCAATAACATTGGATGCCCTTCCATGGGGGTGGAAATTGAGAAGCTGATGGTATTTCATATGGTCAAAGCATTCCATACTCTTTTTTGGAGGGGGGGAAGTCAAATTTTCATTACTGCGTCCAAAAACCCTGCCTTTGGCTTCTGTGTTGGGCCTGGTGAAACCAGCCCACACCCTTACGCCATATTTAGTTAAATTTCATCTCATATTATTATCCTCGAAGGGGACCGCGGTCGCACAGTGGTTAAGGTGCTGTGCTGTAAATCGGAAGGTCGCTAGTTCGATCCCAGCTGGTGTCATTGGAATTTTTCATTGACATAAAATCCTTCCGATCGCACTATGACACTGGAGTCGACTCACCCTCAAACAGAAATGAGTACCAGGAGGATTTCATGGGGGTAAAGGCGGCCGGTGCTTAAGGCTGACAATCTTACCACCATCCTGTGCCTTTGTCATGAAATCTGGGAACCTTAACTTCCTGGAACCCTCTGGGCTACTGGGACTGCAAAAAAAAATTAGTTTCCTCGTATGTTTGATGAGGCTTCCAAAATGGCATTCAGCTTCTCCGAACAAAATTCTATGTGACATTCTTATCTTTTCTGTTCGTGTTATACGTGTATGTCCCCAAATATCATCATTCTTGACTGGATCATGCTAGTGTTTTGGTGAGGAGTAGGGCTTATGAAGCATCTGCTTATGCATATGCATTCTGCCTTCATTTTCTGTCCCTTCAGTCAATGTATTCATCTCAGCGTTTCGTTCTCATACACTATCTGTGCTTTGCCCTTAGGGCGAGAGGCCAAAGTTCACGCCCAAAATAATGAATTGTAAAAAGCGTTTTAAGTTAGCTAAAAAGTGTTTTAAGTTAGCTATCAGATCGTCCAACAGAATGAGAGTAATTTCTTAAAACAGGCCCAGAGTGTTGCACTTCTTTTGGAATATTGAACCATTTGCATGTTCACCACTGTACTGTGCTCAACGTAATAATATTAGATCAGTTATAAATGCCATAATAGGGATGACTTTGGAGGGTGGAATTTCATACATTGCATTGGATATTCATTTGCACAAAACAAAAATCTGCTCCAGCAGTATGACGACTCTTCTTATACCGTTTAGTATCATTCTCTTCACAGAATTGTATGACCAAGTTGTGACCACTCGTAAGCATCAGTATGTTAGAATTTCGGAGCACCTGGTGTATACTGTGATCGAATTTGTGAAAATGAAGCATAGTTACATTCATGACAGTCTGTCGATGATATTATGATCTCAGTTACAAAGAACAGCGATAAGTTGAGTACTTACGCTTATATCTATTACCGCACCCGTGCAGACCGGCCCTGGGGCACATCCAGCCTCCTATATGATGGGTACCGGTATCTTTCCCAGGGGTCAAGGGGCCCATGCCCAGCGTTGACCATCCACCGCCGTCCAACGCCGAGGTTATTGAAAAAATAAAACTGTAACTCTATTCTCCTTCTGGGTCTTCCTGGCTTGTTCTATGGCGAACTTTAAATTTTTTATATCTGTTTCATGTGTTCATTTGTAACATTACGGTATTTTAATATGTTTTTGAAAAAGAACGATATGAAACTAAAGATAAGAGACTGTTGGTGTTGTTGATGATGATGATGATGATGATGAAGGCGATGAAAATAATGTAAAGTCATTATTCTTCCTAGACTTTTAGTTGGTCTTCCTCTTCTTACATATTTTGGTGTATGGGCGTGGTGTTATATTTTTAAATGTGATTTATTCTCTCACGACTCTTTAGTGGAATCTATTCCATACCCAGTCGATTTTTATAAGATGTCAAATTCCATGTCTCATTTTGACTGACTGTGCATGTTGTTATATAACCTTCAACAGCCCGTAGGTACCTCATTTATACGCTGTAAAGTTCAGCTGCCTGTTCAATTTTTTTTTTAGACTCTAACCCCCTCGTCCATATGTAAATGTAAAGTTCTGTCTTGAATTTGTAAAATTTTCTTAATTTTCTGCCTAGACTTGCTTGATTAGTTTTGTCATGTGGATTGGAAATTATGTAATTTCATATTTAATTTGTTGAACTGTTATTGTATCCCTGGAATTTAAATTGCAAATTGCTCAACTCTTTCTTTTATTATCGGCAGAGTTTTGACTGTGACTGGTGACTTACCTAGCAATGCTTCAGCTTTTATAGTAAGATACGAGACCACATAATAAGTACTCGCACATTTTTGTACAGTCAAGGTTGTTGAATAGTTGGAAGTATTTTCTTTTTTGATACAGAAAACAAATGTTATTTATCCGGTCAAATGTTACTCGTGATTCTGCTTACTGATATTCTGTTTTGACTAACGGAGAACCACAAAGTGTGAATACGTATGGTACTTTGCGGCGGGGATCCCAATTTTCGAAAGCTGTGGCAGTGCTTAACACCTCTCGGGCAACACTGCCTCTACTTTATTTGCCAACGAAGTCATGTGGCAGCAGACAGAGCTTGGTGTTTAAATATTAAAATGTCTCGAAGCGCATTAATTTTAGGAAACCCCAGCAAGAAAAGAGAATAAAAAACAGGGCACTAGTGAAAAGTAAAGAAACTTAAAGAGAACGAATCTGTTCGTATAAGAAAATGCAATGTGTTTTTTACTTTATATCTCCCACAGTATTTTGAGAACCCGTGGTTTGCTGTAAGTTGCATGTGACCCGTAGCGTAGCTCCTAGCAAGCAGTTGCCGTTGTTAATTCTCGATTGCTGGCATCAACTGCACGTAGTAGGACATGAGCCCCTGAAGGGACATTCTGCATTCCAAACTTTCTTCCTGCATACACCCCAGCGGCTTCTTAGCTCTGAGGAGCTGCTTCTGTTCTTACATTCTGTTTTACAATGCCGTACTGCCTTTGTGCCCTCAGGCTACTGATTTATATGCCCTTTTATTTTATTGAAATGTTAACTTTATGGATTTTGGAGAAATAAAGGGAGAAAGTCTACCGCTATGCAAGCTGTTTTTGATGATTTAAATGTCCGTATCGTGTGAAATTGACAAATTTTGGGAAGTTTTTGGGAAATGTAAGTTTGGTGGAAACTTAGCAAATAAAATTAAAAATTCTTCAAATAAGGTGGTGTATGGTGTATATATGTAATGGTGTGTATGTGTAATTATATCAAAAGTTGATAGAGTTTGTGAAGTTTAATATAGGATTTTGTCGGAACCGTGGATTATTTCGAGTCTTATGGAGCATATATATGTGCCAATAAATGAGTCAAGGAACACGTCAACAGTAACTAAATTAACTTTTGAGGAAATAGTAATAAGTAATCTCACCTAGACCGTTGCGACAATCTTGCTTGGAGAATGAGCGGCTAATTTATAAAGAGCTATTTTATAAATAAATGAAACATTAAAGTTGTTTCTACCATAACGTCAGAAATAAATGTTAAAAGCTTTGGTGTAAAAAAACATTGGACAAGAACAACATAATTATAATTGGTCATCTTATCGAAGTCGAACAAAAAATTAGGTACAGTTGTTGCAAAACATCTAATCGGATATATTGAAGAGACAGAAATGTGATTGTATAGAACTATAGACAACCAGTGTCAGGAAAGTTATAATTTGGAAGTGAAACATTTGTTATGAAGAAACGAAAAAGAAGAAGAAACAAAACCTACACACATGAAATTTCTTAGTTCATTGCTAACAGCGCGTTTAGGAGAGAGAATAGGAAATGTAAATGTGTTTTACTGCAAACTGAAAATATGACAGAATTAAAGAAGTGAAAGTTAAAGTGGCAAAACTTGGGAACAATAGGCCGCCAGTTATGATTCTTAGATTCTTAGTGCAATTCCAAAGAACAGAGGGACGTGCGAACCCCAGAAGCAGACGGATAGATGGGGTTTGAAGCTTAAGAAAATCTGAACGAGTTCGTAGCACGTAATGGAAGAAAGATGAGTGTCACAAGAGTTAGTTGCGCCTGTTCCTACCGACAGGACATTAAAACGTATAACAACCTCCAGGTTGTAGGGGACACGTGGGGTCCAGGTGATTTGAGCTGTCCAAAGTAGATACTTATTGAAGAATGCTGTGCATACTGCAGTGGCTGCATTAGGGCAAATAGAACTAGAAATAGAACGCTTATGAAATTTTTGTTTTACAGAATTTTGCAGGAAGCGAACATACTCGTAATGCATTTTAAGACAGTATCCTGGGAATTTTCTGGAGGATATGAGGAACAACACGAAAATACTGACTTACTAATGTGTATGTGTGTGTTTATATATATACAGGGTGTTTCACGACTTTAGGGCATAACTGCAGGAGGTGATTTCCTACGTCTTTGTGATAAAAAAAGTTCATATAAACATGTGTCCGATTTTGGTCGGTTACGGAGTTATGACCGTTTGAAACTCAGAATAGAAGGTAACGATTACTAACAATAAACGGAACGAAATAATAAACCTGCATAATACATGATACATTTAAAGTACGAATGTAAAGTTGACTTCGTGAAATTACCTTTAATTTGAATTTATCGGTGCTTAAAGCTGATTTTCGAAAATGCCAACGCCGGCCGTAACACACGCTGCCGCTCGGTTGTGAACCGTGCGGGTAGCACGTAGCAGCTTCAGCTGGCTGTTTCTGATGTGGTCAGCGGCGTCAAGAATGCGACCAAGCAATGCATCTCGCGTTTCCAACTTCTCACTGTAA
>Ga0123352_10003086_pt1 | contig 23868 bp, 14 predicted proteins | sample TergutLab28metaG_FD_89700 | JGI IMG/M metagenome (GOLD analysis project Ga0123352, IMG submission 89700) | Labiotermes labralis P1 segment gut microbial communities from Petit-Saut dam, French Guiana - Lab288 P1 | ecosystem: Host-associated > Arthropoda: Insects > Digestive system > Gut ...
GGGGGGTTAGAAAAAACTTATAGGACCACTGTGCATGGGAAGAATAGTAAGGAAACGCTGCTTGTATGGCCCACTGCATACATTAAAGAAAGAAACCAACGCAATGCATAAGAGTGCAAGCATATGTAATATTTTGCGTAACATTTGACGACTCGGATCCAATCGGTCTATTCTCTGAATCGTTCATTCAGGAGCGATAGATCACTTGCAGGTAGCTCTCGCAGGTATTAATAGGTGGCTGTTATCCGTGTTCCGTAGTACGGATTAGCGCCTGATTTTGGCGGGCCGTCTTTGTCGTAGTGCTGTGTGGAAGTATGTACGGGAATAAGGAATTACATTTAGTTTGAATGATCTTTTGTATTTGTTTAGTAGAGTGTTCAGAAACTTTAGTATGAGAACATATAGTGGAATAATATTATTTAATATACGCTGTGTATCAATTCCTATGATACAGGCACTGGGGTTGGCAGTTTCTGACTTGGAAACGCAATTATGACGTATGTATTTTTATTTTTGTATGTACTGTGTTTGAGTCAGTATCGATTGCCCAAGTGTTACGGTATTAGACTAAGTTCTCAAGTACCTCTTGGGAGATGGAACTCAACCGTGAACATCCGTAATGCGATGTAACGTGAAGTTACAATCACAAAGCCATGGCGTCATTTCAGGTAGGGCACGTGTTACCCTTCGTTTTTGAGATAGCAGGAACGCGGTTGGAAAAGTGTTCTGCGGTTTGGGTGATGGTGCCGTGTGCAAGAGGGCTGTGGTACCAATGTTTCAGAGGAACATTATACTTCTCTCTTCAGATTCGATGTGATTGGGGTGAGGACTGTCACTGGCAAAGTGACAGGATAGTGGTTACTCAGTCGTGGATGGGGGAGTGGTCTATCTGCCGTGTCGAAGTCGAATTAGAGATAGTGAACATGGAACAGTGACGGAACTTTTCATAATGGCCACTGTGGATGGGAAAGAATAGTGAGGAATCTTCCCTTGTTTGGCCCACTAAAGAAAGAAACGCGCGCTTTAATGTATAAGAGTTTAGCACATGTTACATTTTGTGTAGCACTTTAGCGGTTAATGATTATTAATTAGTTCTTGTTACAATGCCTGTGCGTATCATACGCTCAAGATAGTTTCCTTCTACATGATAATAGTTAGGCACAAATTCAGGTACATATTTCCATTCTCTTGGCTTGTTCTTCCGTGAATAGTGCTTTCATTAAATTGCAGCCGTCTTTTGGGGTTCCCTTGAGTATCTTTTGGGGTTCCCTTGAGTAAAGCGCTGTAAGTTGTTTTGTAATACTGGCAAATTAACAGGCTGAATTATTATACATTAGTTCAAGGAGAGAAAGGGTGAAATGTTAGAAGGAATTTGTCCTGAAGAGGTTGGGATGTAAATTAAACTACAAAGTTGAAACTGCTGTTCTTGCACTGGTGAGAGGCCTGTGGGTGATGTACGTCTATGGTGTGCTCTCTGTTTGCCAATCATGCATATGTTTTTCTTCCACGACAGCCCATTTCCGTGTTGGAGTTATGGTGTAAGTTGCATTGGCTTCATGAATAATGGGTGGTGTGATGACAGCATTTAATACAGGAAGAGCTCCAGTTATTAATCTTCACAGAAATAACTTTTTTATAAAGCTTCACTCACTGACAGTAGATTTTAATGATGGGCACTTAATATACTGTAAAACAACAATAATTTAATCTTGCAGTTGTGATATGTGGTATCCCATTTTGCTTCCCAAACTAAATCAAAAGAAATTTTTTATTACATCAACACAACTTTCTTAGTAAACAGTCTTTATTTACACTTAATTTAGCTACATGTTTTGGCTTTGTATTAAAGCCATCCTCATGACCTTTTGTAAAAATACAAAAGTGACCTTATGTGTCAAATCAAAATGGTAATGAGATATCATCCCTTAAAAATTTATTATGTACATTATTTAGCCTCAGATTCTGTTATGTTTATTAAATATAGGTAAAATTACACCAAGTCTGATATTTTAAAACTCTTTTATAAACTTACAAAATTTGTCGATAGTGATCTGCCCATGCTGTGTAATTATGTTTGTGTTTATCTTTTTCCAGTATTGATGCATTTGGTTTTTGTAGTGATGTTACATGTGATCAAGCATTATATTTATATTGGTAGTTGATTTTGTAATACTGGTATTCCATATTTGGAGAAGAATATTTATCAAATATTAATTCTGTATGGTGTTTGTTGATGTTGTGTATGACATGTCTTTGGTGTTTATGATACCTAATTTGATTTGTTCCTATAAGAGCTTCTTGTGTATACAATTATCATTTGGGAAGATACATTGATTTATTCGTCAGTGTTGTACTTTGAGGTTTCATTTATGGGACAGAAACTGAAAAATGTAAACTACCATTGCACTTTCAGGTTTTGCTTAGTTATGGAATTTCATATGAAACGGAAGCATTTATGGTGTTCTACCAAGGTTAAGTTTTGGTGTTTAATTGTAGCTGTCTAATGAAGGTATAACGTAAAGTTGTTTCTATCCATGCCATGCAAGCATATATGGAGACAAAGTGATGTAGCTCCACTCTCTCTTAAATACGGCAATAGATAGCGAGGTGAATTGTCAGCTTCACTTCCAAGCTGCTTTGCCACAGGGAAGGAACCGTTAATATGAATTGAACAGGAGGCAGGGTGGTCTCCAGAGCCAGTCAGAGTTTTTTAGGAGAAAAATCTCTTGTCACCAGGAATTGAACCTGAGATTGCCCAGCTTCTAGTGTAGACACTCTTCATACTGTCCAATGTACATGAAAAACAGGCACAGAAACTTAGAGCAGAACAGGATATTCTACCAAGGTTAGGCATTGGGGATTTATTTTAATGAAGTAAACTGAATCCTCTGTGGTTATGCCTTGGGGTTCAAGTAACATTCTTTCAAAGTGTTGGTGAATGTGGAATTATTAACACTGCTGGATTGCTGTGGAAATAGAAGAGGCTCTTATTATATACTATTCTGCATTCTGTATTAATTAATTTTGGAGATGTTAGTGATTGAAGATTTTTATTTAGTAATTATTGCAAAAGATGAATGAATGGGTCTCCTTTATTTATGCATAATAACTTTGTTAATGTGGCTATGCAAAGGCCCTCTTTTTTTTCACCACTTTTCACATTTGCCCCTGCAGTGGTACTTAGAAGGGCTGTTTTCTCACATGCCCCTTTGCCATTTGACAAAAATAACACTGTTACATCTAGTGTACTGAAAATAATGGAATTTATGGAACCCAAACGTTATAGCAAAAGTATTACTTGTGAACCACAGTAATATAAATCCTAAAACTATTTACTAAAGCAAACAATACACATTTAAATGTGAATAAATGTTGAAGAGATACATACTGTAATGATTAAAAAATTGTGATGTTCTGACATTGCTTTCGTGTTCTTGTAATTTAGATTTTTTAGCTGTTCTCTGTGATGAGACATTCATGATGTGTGCAGTACTGATTCTGTCCCTGTCAGTTTACAGTTGGGTCTTGTGTGTTTCTACATGGGCATATTTAGTCAGTTGTAAAGCTTCTGCCCTCCATGTAACATTGAGTGTTGTTGTTCACGTATAGAGCTTTACTCCTGCTTTGCTTTTATGCATTTGTTGTGTCGATCATATGCCCAGAAATAGCTTCATTGTTTGACTCCATTATTTGATTGTAGAGTTGTTGACTTTAAGGGACAAATGTTCATAGTTGGTAGTTTTGCATGGTTTGTGTACCTTATTGGAAAGTAGTGGAATTACGATTTATCCTTTGTATTTAAAGAAATGAAAGTACGAGCCTATGATACCAGATTTTAACCGTAATACAAGAAACATGGAAGAACTTGTCAAGGAGAAGCTGAACTGAGACAGTGGAGACTGAACTCAAAACAAAGAAAGCCCATGTTTAGGATTTCACAGTACAGGCACACTTTCCCAAGATGGTCACAGTAAAATTCACAAATGAAGTCTCAGACTCTGATATGGACATGTGTGCTATTGTTTTCTTTAATCTTATCTTCTGTGCTTCCATTTGCATTACTAACGTAAATTATCTTTCTTTTTGAAGGTATGGGTGCAGAAAGGAGGATTCTAAGCTTTGCAGTATGTTGCTGAACAGCACTGAAGCAAGAAATTGAGGAGGATCATGATGTAGTGCGTGAGGGTTGGGTACTGAGATGCCAGCAAAATGTGTGAGGTTGCACCAATGAAAGTCTTCTAAGAAATTCTTTATAATTAGTTAGGATCTGAACTGCAGTTAACTGAAATCACAAGTTGGAAATTTTGAATTTGGAGAGAGTACTGTGCTGAGTAATGAAGGTGAACTGTGTGTAAGGAGAAAGTGGATCAGAAAGAAAGAAAAAGAATAGAAATATTATTTTGTTTCTGACAAGAAAAGTGTGAGGATGTAAAATTGGTAATTATGGTGAAGAAAATTAATCATTTTGTTGATTCGGAAAGGAAGGAAACTGGAGTTACTGAGTCAGCTGCTGAAGAAAATAAATCTGATTCTGGGAGCAGTGAAACTGATAACAAAGAATGCATTTTGGAGTGTCAGAGTATTGAAGTTGCAGGGTCTACTCCAGAGGGTGAGGTAACCACAGTGCAATCATCTATTTCAAAAGAGGAGTTAACAAAAGTTGTAGAGAATGTTTTTGAGAGTAAGGAAATTGAAGCGGTTGAGTCTTCACTGTTTAAGTGCAAAGAATCCATTGGAAAGGATTTACATGTAAAATTTGATGAATCAAGATCTGTTACAAAGAAAGAAGTTGATTCTACAATCAGTGGTGCTGTAGCAGGGTTTCACATTCCTGAAAATCCACATGACGGGAATATTCCAAGTACATTGATGAAGTCATCAGATGAATTTCCAGAACCTCCTGTCTTGCCTCAGGGTCAGGCAGAAGAGTTGTCTGTGACACAGGTTATTGATGAAGCAGGAAGCAATACTGACCTTCAGGAACAAGATCCTGGAAATATCAAAAGTACGGAACAACAGGGGCCTGTCATTGGTTTATCAGAGATACGAGTTAAAAAAGTGGTTGATACAAATGGCAGCCAAAATACTGAATACATGAACAGTGCACTGCTGGATCCTCCACTTATATTTAGAGATGCAGAGGAGGTGGCAGTGGCACGGGTTAAAGAAACAGCAAAGGGATGTAGTGACAGTGAAAGGAATGAATGCCAGGGCCAGGATACTGAAGAAGGGGATGAAAATGGTAGTTCGCAAGAGACATACTGCAGTGAATCAAGGTAATGTAGCTGCTATATGCTTGAGATCAACTTTATCCTCTCAAATTACTCTTAATCTCTATGGATTTTTATCCCACAGTGTGACTGATCAAGAAAAACACTTTTTTTCTGGCTCTGGATGACCTAAATGCAGTTATGTGATAAAATCTGGATAGTTCCTGTTGCAGAGTTCTCGGTATTATGCATGTGAATAAAAATTGTACAAAATTTAAAGTGATGTTTAACATTTCAAGCTAAAACAGAAATAGAGGGTTCCTTGGGGTTAAAGTATGCACAGACTGGTGTGATGTTAATCAATTAGTTTGCTGTTTTTATTGCGTTTTTGTATTGGAAGAGTCACTTGTTATAAACATGATAACCAACTTCCAGGTTTGATGAACCTTTAGGATTACTTACGCACCTCATTGTGTTTGTATCTCAGGGATTCTGCTTCATGGAGTCAGTACAATTGGCTACTTTTTAGCCTGCCTTCATGCCTAGGAAAATTAAACTTTGAGATCACTAAGTCCTGTGTCACCCTGATTGACTTGCTGGTTAATCAGTTTGCATGTAACTTATTATGAGCCCTGTACCATTGGTGAGTGGACACCCCGTGTCAGCCTTTCTAAAGCCCTGAAATTCATTAATACTAAAATGTGTGCAAACTTTTGGGAGGTGAGAAAACTAATTGAAGTTATTTTTAGGGCTGTGAAATTATATGTGGTAATAGTCACAGAGTTTGCAACGTTTGTTAGAATAATATGTTTGTAAACTAAAATAACAGAGCCATATCAGAATTTTGATGACAGTATGTACAAACCCTTGGAGGTGAACATGTGACATTTTCTACATGGTTAGGACATAGATATATACTCATTTTGTGTGAAATATTGTAAATAAGTTAACAATGACAAATGTGGCAATGGTGTGAAACGTTGAGGTTCCATCTGACAAGTAATGTGTGCAGCAGTGTTTCTCGACCTTCTTGAGCTGCATCCTAAATAAGGCCAGTAATGTCTTGCAACCCCTGGCATTCACAAGGTAGGTTTAAAATAAAAACTTGAATCAGTGTAATAAATGCAAAATTTTAGTGCTTGGAGGAAACGAATATAAACATGTAAGCATTAACTTATTCTGCATGAGCTTCAGTTTAGTAGTGTGACTCTTCTTATGGCTCTTGTATCTACAGTTAGTCTTCATGACCATGCAAATTTGAATTTCCCCATTTTTTTTGAGGTATTCCTCAAATTGAGAACATTTTGCTACTGATACAATAACTTCAGAAAAAAAATACTATTTTATTTGGCTGGTCTGATAATTTTTCATTGAGAGGTTAACAGACATGTCGGTAATCTGTGTCATTTTGATAACATATTGGTCAAGTTGGCATTGCTAGTCATTACAAATGATTGTGTATACAAAAGTCAAGCAGCTTTTATTTCATTTACCATGTAGTGTGTGTTATTGATAGGCGGATTCATGAAATTGTTTTGTGACCCACTCACAGTAGCTTCACAACCCATAAGTGGAGAAACACTGGTATACAGAATCTGTACTTTTGTAGTAAGGCCATAACAATAAACACCCAGTAATAATACTAAGAGATTTGTAGAACTAGAAATCTCTGACCTCTGCTTTGAAATTCTTATCTTTTGGCGCAGGTCAAGGAGCAGATGCAATTTTATTTATCTGAAGAAACACCAGTTCTTCTGAAGATCAGAATTTACCATGCTGTCTGGTATCATTTCTTGACATCTTGTTAAAGAATCATAGGTGCCAGCCATGCTGTCTGTTCAGGCAAATAGCGAAATGTTTCTGTCACTATAACTTGTAATGGTTTTGTTTGTATTAGAGCACCTTCATCTTTGCAGGGATTATTTATGTCTTGTTACATATTGTCACACTATGCAAGATAAGTTTCTGTTGCAGCTTCCAGAGAACTGAAAGCACAGCACACAAACACATTCATATAGTACTTGAGTCTGACAGTGATTGTCACCAACTGTCGCAAGGAACTGGGAGTTTGGGTATGTCTTATAACATTGCTGTTTTTTGCTGTAGAGTGTTTGTCTTATGTAAATAGCTGTGATTAGCATGCAGGTTTCTGATTATATAGACTGGCATGTAACCTAGACTCTTTGTAAAGCCAACAGAATAGATCTTGGTGTTGCTGTCAAAATTGCTGTATAGGTTGCAATTGATGCTTGAATTAGGAAGTAGCGTACTGCTATGTAAATCACTTTGTAGCATACAAATTTTATGTGGGTGTGTTCCCTTTCTGTAGATTGCAATTTTCTTGTCTTTTGACTGTTCATTTCTGTGGAGTGTGATGTGTAGAGCCAATGCTCAGGTTCACAACTTGATTATGTAACATAGACATTCGGAGATCATATTAAGTGGTGCCATGTTACTGTGGCGTTGGACATCTTCAGGTTGTGGATGGAGAAGATATTATCCAGATATGAAGAGTAGGTCTGCAAAGATATTGAATAAGTAATCGTGAACAATTGATGAGGTGTTGTCCCACAGCTTGTGGGGTGGGTGAGAGGCTGACAACTTACTATAAATTACCTACACACTGTCACATAGACCCTTGTACTTGGTTAGAATCTTTGAACTGACCTATATACTGGAAACTGATGAGATTTAGAAGATGGAATATCAGCTCTGTAGATTAGATATACTGACAGCAGCAGTAAATGTGCTAGCATCATGTAAGGATATTCATTGGGAGTATAGAAGGTCTGCCAGGACAAGGATCGCACAGGTGGCAGTTGATCAGCTACATCAGGGCTGGCCAACTTCAACCCACAGGAGGGCTACAAGAACTCTCCCCAGTACCGCAATAGTGTATATGCATATTGAAGAGATAGATTGTTTTAATATGCACCGCCTTAAAAGTGATGAGTTAGAGTTCCTAAACATTATCTTTGCTAATAAAGTTGCCATATTGTATTCTGTAGACCTGTTATATTGTCTTGATCCTATGCGTGTCTGTAAATTAATAAACAGTTCATACAATAAAACAATAACATTAGTGCGTTTGTTGGTTTTATTGTATGAACTATTGTATTATGTTTGTTAAATTGCATTATTGAAACTTTTTAGGTGACTAAGGGCCACAAATACATTCCTTGTGGGCTGCATGTTGGCCCGTCCTGATCTACATGTGTATAAAAAAGGGAACAAGAGAAATGTATCTAGGGGCATGATTTTGAGGTTTTGCTATATACATTAGAATTATTTTATTGTGATACTACAGCTTACATAAGTTAGATACTTGAGTAATATAATATAGTAAGAGTAAGGTTACCTCAGTACCCAGCAAGTAAAGGAACAACATAAAATTAAATAACACATTTTGCTATGAGAATAGACCAACAAGTAGCTAAGAGTACAACTGGATTGAAATAATTGTTTAAATAAATGGCTTAAATATTGGAAGTGTTTCAAAAAAAAAGCTCATTGCTGTAGTTTGTGGAGGGTAATGTCCCATAGTATCTTGATCAGGTATGAGAGTGGTCAGTTACTGCTAGCTGTGGCTTTTTTCATATAGTGTATGCTGCCGACAATAATATGTCTAAAAATGCGCTTCTTACATTTTAGGAGGAGCCAGTCAAGCAACCACTGTTGACATAGCTGATGTTGAAGGTAAATTTATCTGTAGATTTGAATTTCTGATAAACAGTTTTGGTCACATACAAAAGTGTGCTTATTGACACCTACGTGTATACAAAAAAGGGGTATAAGAACAATTTATTTCAAGGCAGGATTATTTAGATTTTGCTATTTGTGTAGGTTGCCCAAGAAGTAATACTCCATATATTTTTTCTTGGCCACTAACAAAGCTAGGAATGTGAGACTTTAGAGGAAACAATGAAGTGTCCAGCATGTATCTGTGAAGTTGTAAAGATTTCTGACACATAGTACTACTGCAACAGTGTCCCACAGTGGGGGTCAGTTAAGTATGTACGGTTTAAACAACATGCTGTGATAGAATTCCTTGTTGCCAGGAAGGAATCCAGTGAGAAACTTCCACATAAATCTTTGCAATGTTTATGAAAGTGCTATGGTCGACAGAAGGACCGTTGGATGCTGGGTGAAAAGAGTGATGGCTTCTGAAACAGGAAAAGCAGAGCTGCATGATTTGCCTCACTCAGGCTGTCCTGTCACAGCTGTTTGATTGGAAGTGCTGCAGCATGATGATGCCATCAATCATGAGGATGGACGTATTACAACTCGACAGCTGGTGCACAGTCTGTCACTCAACAAAGAGTCACATCATTCAGGACCTTGGATATTCAAAGGTGTGTACAAGATGTGTTCCTCAGAGCCTCACAGTCAAATGGAAAACCAAGAGTAGAGTCATTTCTTCCACATTGTTGATCTGTTTTAAAGCTCAGGGAGAGACCTTCTCATCCTGGGTTGTTACAGCAGATGAAACCTGGTTCCATCATTTAGAAGTGGAGACAAAAATGTGGAATGGCGCTATCGTCAATCTCCCCAGGAGAAAGAATTCAAACATTTTTTATCAGTGGGCAAGGTCATGATCACTGTCTTCTCTGACTGTGCAGGAGGGACTCTTATGGCAGTGATGTTGAGACGGGAGACAGTCAACTCTGATGCTTACACCAATATGCTTACAGAACTCAAGAAGTGTTTCAAATGAGCTTGGCCTCGCAAGATTCCAACAAAACATTGCTTCATCATGACAGTGCAAGGCTGCATACGAGTGTGAAGACCCAGGAAGCCATTACAAAATTTGTTTGGATAGTATTACTCCTCCCTACAGCTCCAATCTAGCACCTTTAGATTTCCACCCATTTGGAGCCCTGAAGGATGCACTCTGCACTACGAAGTTTGAGACTGATGACAGTGTGATTTGCACAGGGAGATCTTCGCTGCATGAGCAAGACAAGGCATGATACTGACAAAGCATACCCACACTTGTTCCTCATTGGCACAACACCATAAAAGTGGCTGGAGACTTTGTGGAAAAGTAGGGTATGGAGGCAAACCCTCACTCTTCATAATGTGTAATTTTCACAAACTAGCAGTAAATTTTTACTGAGACAAATTAGGGGCATTACTTTCTGAGCAACCATTGTAGGTAAGAATGATTTCCTTGTAATGCTACATCTTACATAAGGAAGAAAGTTAGTATTATAATACAGTAAGAATAAGATTACCTCAGAACCAAGAAAGTAAAGAACAACATGAAAATAAGGTATTTAAGTAACACATTTTGCCAAGAGAAATAGACCAGTAGGTAATGAAGTGCTTAAAACAAGCTCATTGTTTTGGCTTGTGGATGGTAATGTTCCATAGTATCTTGATCAAGTATGACATTGGTCAGTTACTGCTAGCTATGGCTCTTTCCACATAGTGTATGCTGCTCACAATATATTTCAAAATGTGCTTCTTACTTTTTAGGAGGGGCCAGTCAAACCTCCACTGTTGACAAAGTTGATGCTGAAGGTAAATTTATCTGTAGATTTGAATTTCGGATAAACAATTCTCGGGACATATGGAGTTTTGTTTGTTATTTTATTGTATTCTGTTATTTCAGCAATGCCATGTTCTGAAGCTGATATTTTTGCCAGTCAAAATGAGGATGCAGAGGTTTCAGTAGAGTCATCAGGGACTGTCCTTGATTATAGTGACTTTGTTAAAGGATCTCATGATAGGAGGTGAGGTCGTAGAATAGTGTGAGATTGTATAGAAGGATGTTTCTTTTCTGAATGTGTTTAGAAGGAAAAGAGTTTTGGGTATTGGCAACCTTTGGATACTTTACAATTGAACACAGAGTCTTAATTTTTGTTGCTTGATTGGTATTATTTTCTTTAGGATAAAATGCACATTGTGGGAGTACAGTAACCCATTGTTTAATATATCAGTTGTTCTTTAGCACTGGCTTTTTGAGTTTGGCCTTGGCTTCCATCACGACCTGTCTCTTCTGTCCAAAGCTCTTGTTCTCATCTTTGTACACCCATATTCCTGAGGCCCAGTTCAACATTATCCATTCACATAATCCAGTTCTTCCTTTTTTCTCCCTCTTCCTGGTTTGCTATCCAGTAACTCCTTTACTGCTCGTGTACCATCCGTTCTTAAAACATGCCCAAACCATTCCAATCTATGTACTTTAATTACAATTACACTACCTGGAGATTTAAATTTTTTAAAAATTTCTTGATTTATTTTTATTCTCCAATAGTTGTTGTCATGTGATGGTCCATGTACTTTTCTCAGTATTTTCCTTTCTCACGTCATTAAGATCCATTGTATTTGTTAGGGTCCATGATTCAGCACCATAGATCAGTCTTATAATTATTTTATAGACATACTTTGCATGGCTGTGTTATGTTTTCATTAAATGGCCTAGTGGGGTAACATTTATTACCAGCAATAATTCTTGTCTTTGTCTGCTTTGACCTCACTTCCACCTCGTGGGACCCTTTTTGTCTGGCTCCTCAGCTGAGACCTGTTCAGCTTGGGTGATCCTGTCACTACTTACGCTACCATAGGCATAGGCCCCAGCATCGTTGGAGCACACAGTTCTTCTCACCTGGTTTATCATAAACCCCTTGAAAAGGTGGTGCTTCCTTGGGGGAACGTGTTGGTTACATTCTTGAGTTAAGCTGGGCATGTGAAATTGTATTGTGCACAAGGTGATGCGCAGGTATGAAGTAGAGGTAAGGAGGATCAAGCTCTGAAATGTAGATTTACAAAAGTTTAGGGTTCAGAATGAAGTTACAGTATGTGTATGTATGTATGAGAGAGAAAACTGTGTGTGTGGTGGGGGGGAGTTGCGTGTGGAATTTAGAAATTTGTGTAACATGATAATAATAAAGAAAATAGATGCTATATGAGCTGTATTCCAGAAAGTTCTTGGGACATCCTGCACAACCTTCCTTGAAAAGTCATATTGTGGTTGGGTGGTAGGGTGTTGTAGAGGTTCAGTTCACTGCCTGTATTGTGTTGCTTTTTCCCATTGAGTCCTATTGTGTTATGTTGTAAAGATAACTATTTGATTTAAAAAGCACATACATCAGCAGTTTTTTTTAAAGATTTAATTAATATGAACATCGAATTTGTGTTATTTTACTACTAAATGGGGAAAATTGCTAAGGAAAGAAGTTGTCATTCCTCACAGTAGAAGTAAAAATCATTGCCACATAGGAGTCTCTGCCCTCTAGTAACAACAGACCTTTGTATGAACATGTCGTGGCCCTCATCCAAGAGAGGTAACCCCAGTGGAATATAACACAACCTGTAATAGTTTTGTAATGCATTTTCTATACATTCCAGCCACGCATTTTATATGCAGGAATAGTTTGTGCTTTGCTTCAGTCGGTCGGTCAGGCAGTTCCTGGTGGCTTTGACTGTGAAGATTTTGCTGAAAATACAGTCCACTGCCATGTGGACCAGGATCACCAATAACTGTGTAAGCTTAAAGTTGATTACTGAAATATGTGTTTCATTTCAGCAAACAGTTAATGCAGTCAAGCACAGCATTGTCAATGGATGGGACACAAGTTTCCAGCAGCACACCTCATACATCATGTACCAAGTCAGTAAGGAAACATAAACATGATGAATTGGTATTCTCACACCCACCATCTAAATTGCAACAGTTTACTGAGGATGACAAAGGAGAGGATTTTAATGTGGAATGGGCAAGATACTCCCAAGAAAGGTCTTCTCTGGGTGTTGATATCCTCCCCTCCTCACCTGTACATTCTGGTAGTAATAATGATGTGGCATCGTGCAAGACCATTTTACAAGCAGTGTCACCTACTACAGTAACCGTGAAAGAGAAAGAAGTAGTGTTTGGTCATAAAGCAAATGGGCAACAACAATCATTTTTGGCTTCACCTAAGACAAACCGTAAACTTATTTTTGAAACAGGAACAGAGAGACTGAAAACTCAGTTGGTCCCCTCAAGTAGTGGTAGTAAAAGTAATGGAGAGAAAGTTGAATTTAAGACAGACCAGTGCAGGGAAGAGGGGGGGCAGGATGATGTTTCATCTGTGCAATGTAGTAATGATTGTAGTCCTGAAATTGAAATAGTAAATTGTATAAAGTCAAGACAAAGTACTGAAGTACTGTATGTAAGCTCACATTCATGTGATTCAACAAAGACCAGTTCACAGCATGGAGCTTCTGCAGGAAGGAGCAGGTCATCAGAAGATACTTTGTACGAGACTGACACTGGAGTTAAAGCAGGTGCCAAGAAAGATGCTGATACTGAAGCAGAAAGTTCTGATGAATTTTTTCTTCACCTATCACCATCACAGACTCAGAAGTCTGTTTATCTCACGCCTGTGTGTGACAATAATGACAGCTTTCATTCAACATCATTAAAATTGGATTCTAAAATCCATTCTTCTTACACAGCCAGTAATGCAGATGTCTTGATTTCAGAATCTCAAAATGATAAAGAAACACTTCATGCTGCAGAACAAAATAATGAACTTGCTCCAGGTTGTTTTAATTCAGAAAAGCATTCTGTATGCACAGTTCGTGTAGAAGAAATACAAGAAGGGGATGAAAAGCCTTCACAACTTAAGAGCAGTGGAAGATGTACTGACATGGGACATACTGACATATCTGGTAATGTCACAAGACAGAAGCTGTCTATAAATGATGCTGTTACCCCAGAGGGTTCACATTGTGTTCCAGAGTCTTTTACAGCCTTCAGCCAAGTGAAAGATGTGTTCCAGATTACAGCAGTTGAACAAAGTCAGTGTAAGGCGCAAGTGGATAGTGAGAGGCAACTTAGATGGTCTAAGAGAAAAAGGGGTGATGGAAATCAAGATACCCTGGTTGATAGTAGTGCCATAAGTGACAATGAAAGTGATGGTCAAGTACAAAAGAAGGCAAAAATGGAGACTGCTGACGTGACCACCGGACATGAATTAACTCCCAGCAGTTTACCTCAGGAGGTCTTAGCTTTTCAACATAAGGTAAGTAACATGTTTTTACCACTTAAACGGAAGGATATATGGTTGAAAAGTGCATGTTGCAATTTTTTTTTTCTTCCGTATTAACAGAGCCATTAGTGTACAGCAGGCTAACTTAGCAGTGTTTGCAGACCTGTGACTTTAGGCCATCTCTGTCCCTTTGTGGTTTGTCAAAGTGTCTGTTGCTTCACAGCAGCTGAGCCTTCTCCTTATGTCCCAACCCCACTGCCCACTATACCAGCCTGGCTCTAGTGCAGTGCCTTCCTCAAACTATGTGCACAGCTATGGTGAAATCCCCAAAATTTTTGCTTTAGTTAGCACTGGTTTTGAACCCTGAACTGAGGTAATGTAACAGTAAAGCTATTCAATTGTTATTGGTAGCTGTCATCATCATCATCATCGTGCTTTCAAGGACTTAAGCTTTGTGGTGTGTTCTGGTCTCCTTATTACAATCCAGAAGTCTCTTGAATGAGCCTCCTGGGTTCCTGTTCCTGATGGTTGATAGTTCATAAGAGCCTGTGTGATTCTGGATCTGTCCATATTACGAACATGTTGTAACTATTTGTGTTTGTAGTTACTGACTTTCTACAAAACTGGTTGTGTGTTAAGTTCTGCCAGGATATTGTTTTTTTTTTTTTTGGTGGGGGGGGGGGGGAAGAGGGCTTTTTTTTTTTTTTTTGTTTTTTTTTTTTTTTTTTTTTTGGGGGTGTGGGGGGTAAGAGAGCATTTTGCTGTGATTCTGGATTTGTCTTGTTCTTTTAGTGTACAAGTTTTACTGCCATATAGCGGGGTGAGTATTGCTGATGTGTTGTATATTCATAGTCTGGTTTGCTTCTGGTCTTCTTGTGGTTTTAAAACTCAGATGATGATTCCCATTGTCTGTAAACATTTGGTTAATTTGTCACATCTTTGTCTCCTACATATCGCAGTGTGCATCCCAGGTAATTGTACATGATTTATTCATTCTGTTATTTTGTTATTGATTGCTGCCTTGCATCTGATAGGGTCTCTTCTTCTGGCTGCCTTTGTTTTAGTTTTATTGATTGGTATTATTATTCCATAGTTTAATGTTATATTGTCTATTTGTTTACAGACCTTCGTGAGAAGGTTCCAGATTCTGCTATTTTTATCAGATCATTTACAAAAAAAACAGGTTTTGTGTCTTTATTCTTGCTATTTGTATATCTCTGTATTGTCTGTGTTCCATTCTGAAACTGATTTTTATGTATATATCGAATAGTGTTTGAGAGACAGAGCAGCCTTGACCTACTCTTTTTCTAATTTGTACTGATTGTGTCACTTCGTTGTTTTGTCTTATTTTGTTTCATTGCGTTCATACATCCTCGTTAGTGGTGAAAGCATGGGGTCAGTGATGCTTCTTGTATATAAGATATTGAATACTGGTAGTGTCTCATCACTTCATTAAATGCTTTCTTCTTCTCCTCCTCCCCCCCTCCCCATCATCATCATCATCATCATCATTGTCATCTTCCAAACGTTTGTTAGGCCATGTGGTCTGCTACAGTCTGAAGCCATCTTTTTGCCGGACATCCTCTAGATCTTCTTCCCTGAGGCACGTACTGCAGATTGTGTTTGGGGATCCCTGTTCTATCCATCCTGTTGATATGATCTCTCCAATTCTGCCTTTGTTTGCCTGGGTATTGATTCTGTCTTGAGTTCTTTCATTATTTTTTTATATCCCACAAATAGGAAAAAAAGTTTATAGATTAAATTCCCTCCTTTTTTGTAGTGTCAGAGTTCACATTGGGGTTCCAGTAAAGAATTTTCTGAATGTAGTTTTAATTTGGCATTTAACATTTTTGAAAATATTTTGTAGCATGTGTTTAATAAACTGATACCTTTATAATTTCTGGGTTTTTTTTTGTCTCTGTTTTGAAAATAGGTGTCATTATTGCATTATCCCATTCCCTTTGTGTTACTCTGGATGTATATATGTTACTGTAAAAATGTAATGTGCACACAAAGACATGCATATTTATATAAATCTGAGTTGATTTCGTCTTCTGGTGACTTCTTATTTTGGAGGTTTTTTTTTTTTATTTTTTCCAGTTCCTGCAGGTTGTTTATACCTTCATCATTCTTATATCTTGTCATTGGTTTTAAAAACTGAATGAGGGAAAACTTCAAATAAAGGAAATAAATCTTTCACTTTATCTGCTTGTGAAATATTGTGGTCCATATCTTTATACCTTAACACTCTGAGTAAATCAATGAATATTATTATTTGAATCAGAAGATTTTATCTCTGAGACAGTTCCCTAAAATGAGATCATATAAATAATAGAGTCCAGACTGGATTTGGACTCTGCCTTCCACTCTACTCACTAGCTGCTGAGGGGTTCTTCCCAAGGGGTGAATTTGGGCAGAACAGGAATCTAGCGACTCACCTCGCATCCCATTTAAAACATTCCCCCAGTTTATAAGACATAATTTATAGATAGAATATATAGATTTGTACAGTTATGTATAACATAATCTAATGACAGCATAAAAGGAATGTGAGATCCACTTGTTGTCAGTAACATCAGAATTCTGTAATTATTTCAATTTTTCTATAATAGTCTAAGGTATATGAACCTGAAGATAAACTGATAGGAGAGGTCATCATGTGTGTTGTTAACTGTTTATTATGAAATACAGTAATGAAGAAGTGTTAACTGCAGAAAGGTGTTTCATTATATTATAGTTACGTCCATGGGAGGTTCAAAAAGTAAGGTAACAACACATCTCATGTGAAATAGCATCATCTCATCACAGATTCTGCCATGTAATGGGCACATGTTAATCTCCCATGTCATATAGCCACGAGATGGCACCGTAAGCATGTCATATCACCACACAATCAGTTTAAAGATAACCTGTGTCCTAAATATCCTGTTGTAATGTATAAAAAATGTATAGAAGTAAACCATCAGTCAAAACAAAACATTTTATTTTAAAAATAAAATGTTTTGTTGTGATTGACGGTTCACTTCATTACACTCTTTGTAGTTTAAAGACAGCTGACCTCCTGGCAATATTACCCAGTGTTGAAATGAATAGTGTAATTGGGTTTTTGCTTGTGGAGTTTGTTACACTGATAGGAATATATCGCAAGCTGGAGGTGTGCAGGGCATGTGTAGTGTCACAGAAAGAGGTGTGGATATGGCTCGGTGCTGTTGATATTACCTACTCACCATAAAATTTGTATCTTAATGTTAAAGCAACTGGCTAACTCCATGGAACACATTCATTTTTGAGAAGGTGATATCCATAGGACTGGACAGGGATGAAACCAAAGTGTTGTGACATACTCAAATGAGGTCACCGTAGGACACGATCCTAACCAAATTGAATCCATTCCTTGCTTTAAGATCCACTGTGGTGTTATCTTTATATCAATGCCATAAGGCTCTTATTTCATCTGTTCCCTTGATGTTTTCTTACTGAAAATTTTGTAACATCTCTCATGTCACCTATACATGTTATTTGTCCCACCCATCTCATAAAAGTGCTGGGGTAAATAGGAGGTTGTGATTTGTAAGTATTAAGTGATAGATGATTGTAGGGTATATTTGTGGACTTTTTTTTAAACAGGGAATTTTAGGGCTGCATTCTACACCACAGATGGACCATGTGACCCCAGCCAAACAGCCCAGTGCCAGTAGTATTGAACAGGTATGTATGTAACTTGCCTTCTGTAATTGTAGCTTATAGAGGGCTGTGTATGTGTATCTGTCCCATGACTCAGAATATTAACCCTTTAGTGCTGGAATTAGTTTCATGAATTTAGGGGGGTGGGGAAAGGATGTTGTGATAAACAAACTTAACTTCACATGTGAGCGGAGACAACTATGTATATCAAAGTGCTGTACACCAGCTGAGGGCTGTACCAGAATGTGGCATAATTTACACATTTTGGTTGAGTCATCCTTTGGTTTTCTGATTGTTACAGTTTGCGGTGACTGTAGGCATCATTCAGTGCCAGATGGTTAATTGAAAATATGTCACTTAAAGAGATGTTGTCACTTCATTAATACATACTATGGCATTCAGACTTCATGTGCTCTGAGAGGCAGATGTTTCCCAAAAGAAAGCTGTAACTAGAGAGATTGACATGAAAAGTGAATAATCCAGTTTAGAAAAGCCATCTCTCATTAAATATTTTTTCTAGTTTTTATTGTATGCCTCCTGCACAGTTAACAGAGTACAAGCCATTCCTAATTTCTAAGCAGTAGACTTACATGTCCCTGCATTCAATGTGTTTTAGTGCTTTTTGCTGTTGCAAGAGTTCAGCGAAAGGGAACAAGACAGGCAATGTACGTGTAACATGACATTGATGTGTGTTCATGCAACCATTGTTGCAGTGGAAAAGCAATTAGTATTATGTATTCTGAATGTGTGTTTGTAGCATTAGGTATACAGCATGCAATGCTGGATACCTACACTCAGAGAAAAAATATTTTGCTGTTTGGGATTATTTTACTTCAACTTTCTGTCTCGTGTAAGTTAAATAGGACCTGAATCAATCTTCATATACTCCTCGTATTCCATACAAATGTAATTTAGCTAAAACAATTTCATGATTCACGCAATCAGAAGCCTTTGCCAAATCACAGAAAATTCCTCCAACATGTATTGTTTGGTTAATAAGATATGAATACACTATCTGTTTATTTGAATGCGGCATCTTCAGTTGATATCACTTTCCTAAAACTGCACTGTTCTGTGACCAGTATGTTGTTAGTATGCAGGCGTTGGCTTCATCTGCTGTGCATAGCTTTCTCAAGTACCTTAGAAAAACCCGTTAATAATATTATGGACCTGTAATTTGTTACACTAGTTCTGTCTCCTTGTAAAATGGTTTTACTAATGTAATTTTAAGACAGTCAGGAAACATACCTGTGCATAGTGAGTGATTATAAATGTAGCTTAGTGAATGATTAATGAGAGATGCACAAGATTTTAATATTTTACTTGTTACTTTGTAATCTGATTATTTCTTTGGCTTTAAGGAATGTATTATACTTTTCATCTCAGCATCAGAGTTTGGGATTATTTTTATGCTAGGGAAATTTCCAGGAAGTTAACCTTTTAGAATTGAGGTACATCTCCTTTCTATGTTTGTTGAATGTTTAATTTTTCAGTAATTGTTTTAAAGAAATTATTGAAGGCACTGGCCATGTCTGTTGGATTCTTTAATTTTTCATCATTCACAAGTAAGGTGGGAGGAAACCTGTTCCAATGAATGTACTTTCCCTGTCTCTTTCTTTGTAATGTTCCTTGTGGTTTTTATTGTGCTATTAGATTTTGCTAGAAGTCTACCGTGGTGTTACTTCTTACCTTTTTTTATAACTTTTCCTGAGATTTTACAGTATTGAATATAATGTGTTTTTGCTTTTGGATCACTTTTGTTCTTAGTGAAGGCATACAGACTTTATTTGCATTTGCAAGATTTTTCTATTGTGTAGTCCAGTTTATTTTGTCTTTCATACTTATGTATTTCACTGGAAAGCTAGCTTGGAAAATATGTAAGAAAGTGCATAGAAATGAGTTAAACATACAGTTAGGATCTGTATCTACATAAACAGATTCTCATGTTTCTTCGTTTAGTAGAGTCCGTAAGTTCATAATTGTTGCTTTGTGTATTAATCTGGCTGTCTGCTTTAAAGGAAATTTGTTTGTTGTTGCTTACATATTTTTAATTGTGAGGAATTGAACATCATGGTCTGATAGGCCATTTATTATGGTAGATATAGAAGATAAATTTATTCTACTCTTATCCACATATATATTATGAGTGGCAGTACTTGAGTTATTTTGAATTCTTGTTGCAAAATTAATTGTGTGTGCCAGGCTGTATGTTGTTAATAATGAGACTAGTTGTTTTTTTGAGTTGCTTTCAATGAGATAATCTCTGGTTTTGTCTCCACAAATTAAGAATTCTGCGTCAGGTTTATGCATATGTTTCAAAGCATCATCTAGATTCTTCATATATCGATTAACATTTCCCATAGGCACTCTGTATGAGCTTCATATGATTAATATAGATGATTTAGTCTTTAGTGCAACAGCACAAATTTCCAAATCCTTTTTCTTTACAGTTATGTGAAATATTAATTTTTTTGAAATAGAGGTCTTAACAAACAAACAAAAAAAAACAGACATCTCCCTTTTGTAGATTTTGATCATAACATGTAGCCTGGTAATGTGAGATGTAGAAAGCCCTGTTCCTCCACGTGATGCCCACCAAAGCGTAGTACACGGGAATTAATGTTGTCGGTCTCTAAAGAATTTGTTTATCAGTTTTATTTCTTAGTCTCCTGATATTTGAGTGAAATATTTGTAGTGAATTAGATGATTCTACAGTTATGTCTTAGTTTCTAAACTGTAGGTAATTACAATTAATACATTTTAGGAATCTTTGTGCTTTTAAGCTAAATAGGGGGAGGCTGTTGTACTGGTGATATCAGGAATCGCGTAAACTCTTAGCAGTAGGAAGTTTAAACTTCCTTTTGTCTTATGAATGTAGATACAGACCATGAGTCATGAAGTCTTCTGTCTGAAGTGACTTGAATGTGGGACTTGCTATACCCCAACTGAACCAGATCAAGCCTTAGATTCACTGTCCTCACCTTCCGGTTAATCCAAGGCTTGCCGTGCCTCCAGAAGAGGTTTACAGATCGGACTTTTGAGTTATTTGACCTCTCTGCAATGACATTGATGTCCTCTCCAATTGAGTATGGTAATTTATATCCAAGCTGTTTCCTTGGCCTCCCACTAAAATAATATAATATCATTTGGTAAGTTCATTACCAAGCTTTTTCAGGCCCCTAGTGACAATAGCAAGAGGTGCATTGGGCCTAAAAATACTTGCAATTTCATATTCATTTCCCAGGTGTTCTGTCAGCATGGGTACAATTCCCCCCCACCCAGGACAACTTCCAAGTAATAAAATTTTCCTTTTCTTACTTTGTCTTCCCAGCAAGTCTTCCTCTCCTGTTTGATGGTTCTACTCCTATATATGTTTTCTCCCACTGTGGGGAAATCAGAATGTTTGTATGCATTATCAGAAATGTCATATTTTTATGACTTCAAAAGAGCTGGAACATTTGGTGTCCTGAACTGAATTTTGTGTGACACCAGGACAAGGCCCATAAAATTGGGGCTGTTCTGGGAAACCAGGTTGCATGGGATCCCCAGTCGTATTAGACTAAGGTTTTGGCATGAATGCAATTTAGTTACCAAAGATTTCATTTGATGAAACCAGTTGACCAGACATGGTGCCCTATTAGGCAATGTAATGCACTTCATTGAAGTGGATTTACAATATTTCGGTAAACAGTTGGATACAACTGGCATTCAGACATTCCTGCCTACAGTCAGTCAAATCAGTAGTGTTGTGGAAAAAACAATCACTTAATTTTTCCTACCACATTCAGTTTTTAAGGATTACAGACGATACACCTTTACAAACCTCATGCTGTTTGCCACCATAACACTGTATGGTGATAAGCTTGTGAATATTGTACAGATTTATTTATGCATTACACTGTATGTGGGTGACCAATGATGAAACAGCAGTTGCATTGTGTGCCACATGTGTATAGTCTCCTAGCAATAGCCAAGCAGGAAGGTTGGAAGGGAAATGGGAGAGACAGATCTAAGTCACTGTTTAACCTATAGCATACAGCCTTTTAAGTCACATACTAATATCATGGCCAGAGCACTTTTAATTTCAATGAATGTTGTGGGGCAGTGTTTTCATATTTGTCTATTAAAGGTAAAAATTTCTAGTCACTTGAGATGTGTATAGTGATTTTTTCATTTCAAAGGATTCCGTGCAAGAAACTGAAACTGAATGGGAAGTAATCTTGAAAGTTAAAGTGAAGCATTCAAAGCAGAGTGATAAGGATATCTACAGAGTGCAGCAGGTGAGTGACAGTTTGTGTTGCTGTCTCTTGAGTGATGAACTAGATCCTGTATCTGGCAGTCTTGCATTTTACTTCAAGTAAGTGACTGTGGCTGCAGCTGTAAGCCGTTGTATAATTATGCACTGCTTTCTTCTGTTATAGTTTTTCTAAGATACTAGGAACTAAACTTAATTTATCTGGAAAGTGTTGTTGGCAGATGTGAAGTAAATGTCTTATTTTCACCTTGAGTTGCATTCTACAGGGTCCTTATTTTATCTGACTCTTTTTTAGTTCCTGCCATGTGATCTGACAGGAAATGCCAACCGGTAGTTGCATAAAATAATGACCTTGTATTTTTTATGGTTATAGTACTGTGTATCTCCATACATGCAGTTTGGTTATTAATGCAAGTGGTTTATGGTGGATGTCTCACAACATTGTAAATATTTCTGCAGGAAATGAAACATGTGTTGTATAAGTTTTCTTCTGAGAGTAAGAAGCCCTTGTTTTGTCCATTATTTTAAGTTGTAGTGATCTTCCAGTTTGGACAGCAGTACAGTGCAGTGAGACCTGTATCTGTTGTATCTGAAGAGACCATGAATAAATAAAGGAATATGGTAAGAGTACAGTAGCAGTTAAGTTGCAAATGTGTGGAACTTATGGGGACCACAGTAAATGTACAATGTGTAGGGGAATAATGGCTGGAGGTTTCACTGTATATAAAAACCTCATTTTTTTAAATTTATATGAAGTTTGAAACTGGAAGAGAGGAGAATTTTTATGTGGAGACAGTGTGGAAAATATGTTTTAGTATGTAGATATGTTTGTATTTTAGTGTGAAGATATTACAGAAGACATTGCCCGACTTACTGTTAGAACTCTTGGTGATTCTTCTTCTTCCGGTTGTTTGGCTGATACATCATCCAAGAATACTACCCCAAGTAGTACAGCCAGGTATAATAAACTTGTAATATATGAATGGTGCCTGACAATTCAGATTGATTGTAGAAAGTGACTTACATACTTAAGAATGTTTTGTAGGATTTTGAGGTTAAGTATGTGGCTAAATATAGGTGTGATCAAGTTGATTATGTAATGTGGCCTAGAAGTTAACTGATTACTAACATGTACAGTATAATAGGGTTACCATATGCCTATCCATCACAGTGAAGTAGAACATTTCCCACTTAACCGTAAAGTAGAGGACATGTCAGGGAAGAGGGAGTTTAAAGGGAGGACATATAAATAGTCACAGTTTCACTAAATAAAGTACTTCTGTACATTTTTCTGCTAGTAGTACTTTCAGTTTCATGGGAATGAAATAATGAGACGCTCTTTACCGCATGTTGTGCACTGACTTAAGTTATTCAGCATTTCCATGCTGAAGTTTTTTGGGACACTCTGAAGCTGAACAAATGTGTTAATGTAATATTATAATTATTTAAAAAAGCAGTTGAATTTTTAATCTTAAGGTGATTCATCCTCTTGTGTCTTTTTTTAAAATGCTGTATTAGAAAAACAATCTTACACAACACATACACAAGTTTTCCAGGTTGCTAGTTTCAGCTTTGTGAACAAGCCATCTTCAGACTTTTTTTTTTTTTTTTTTTTTCAACCACCATCCCGTTAATTTAATCTTTACATATAAGGTTTTGAGTTCTTTTTCCTTTACAATATATTTAATAAAGTTTATTAAAAAAATTATAAAAAGATGAAAGAAAACAAAAAAATAAAAAA
>Ga0123352_10003087_pt1 | contig 23867 bp, 26 predicted proteins | sample TergutLab28metaG_FD_89700 | JGI IMG/M metagenome (GOLD analysis project Ga0123352, IMG submission 89700) | Labiotermes labralis P1 segment gut microbial communities from Petit-Saut dam, French Guiana - Lab288 P1 | ecosystem: Host-associated > Arthropoda: Insects > Digestive system > Gut ...
CACGCCATTTAAGGCAGGGGAATTTACTGTAACCGCCTTACCTGCCAACCATGCCCGCAACGAGCGTTGCCTTAACTATATAATAGAACACGACGGCAAACGTATGCTTTACGGCAACGACACTGGCATTTTTAAAGACGAAACACTAGAATATATTACGAACAAGCCATTTGACCTTATAAGCCTAGACTGTACTTTTGGCCTTAAAAAGGAAGGCAGCAACCATATGGGGCTGCCAGATATAATTGCAACCAAAAAAGGTTTCATAGCCGCTAACTGCCTGAAACCGGATACCCGCATAGTGCTTAACCATTTCTCCCACAATGGCGGTGCCCCTTATGAAGAAATGGTGGAAGCCGCCAAACCCCATGGTTTTGAAGTTTCCTACGATGGCGGGGTTTGGGAAATATAGTGCATTACATCTCCGCTAAGGCTGCACCAACTGCAGTTGCGAAAATTGCGTCTTTTGGAATGTGAAAGCGATTGTTTGTGTGCAGTTTTGCCAGCGCCCCAAACACGCTGGAGGCTTGGTCTATTACAGATAGGGAGCCTATTAATACAATGTCTTTGACCATATCGTTTAGGGTGGCAAACACGGCCATCATGCCAATACTTTCGAAAATCATGTTAATAAGCCCAAGTACAATGTCTGATGATGTAGCGGTATCTTGTATATTGCCAAAGTTGGAAACCGTTGTACCCGGTGGCAGGTTGCCGATAGTTTCTTTTGAAATATCTTTAAGCTTTAAGTCAACGGCGTTAAGGTTGCCGCTTGATGCTAAGTTTGTGATACTGGGGAAGCTATGTGCCCCTGCAAAACGTTCTGCAAGATTAATCAGAGTTCCGCCGCCAACGCCGCTACCGCCTATGTGGGTGATTTGTCCGTTTGCGGCTTTTACTAATGCCGTACCTGTGCCAACACTTACAATTACTGCGGAAGACAGCTTTGCTAAGTTCAGTCCCCCAAGACCTATTGCTTTAAATTCATCTACACGCTTGGTAGGGATATTATACATACCAGATTCTAAATATGAAGACCCTACGCCTGTAACGGCGATTTTTGTAATATCACCTATGGGCAGATTATATTCTGCTGTAAATTTGCCAAAGGCACCGTATGCGGATGTTAGCTGGTCGCTTGCTTCTACCTGCATCATGCCAATGCATTCGCCTGATGGCATAAGCCCTACAATTTTTGTTGTAGAGCCGCCTACATCTATGCCTAATATCATTTTTAAGTCCAATCCTTTCAGTTGGGGTGCCCTCCTTGGGTCCGGCACAAATTCACTTCTTTCACATTTATCACTTTTGAGGCATTCTTTTTGCCACGGCAAAAATTGCAACACATACCGCAGGTACAATTATTATGGCGGCAATTGCCTCCGGCACGCCAAAGCCGGCGATTGTGCTGGCTATAAAGGCATAGGTAATTTGCGGGTCGGGATTTCCTGCCCCGGCACGGGCGTAAGACCATTGGTCTCGGAAGATAAAGTACAGCAAATGCAAAACCAGCAAAGTATTTGTCATAGAAGCCGCACCGGCAGCAATAGCAGCAGCCACAGCCTTTGGAATTTTTGGACTCAGTTTGACAAGACCAATAAAAACAAGGGCGGCTACAATACCCACCAAAATTCTTGGGCCAAAGGCAATTAAAATTGATATAGGGCTTCCGCTATCTGTGCCCGGCACAGGATGGACTGGGGTGAAGGCGAATCTGTTTAAGGCTACGGATTGGGTACTGGCAAATATCATGCTTGAAAGCCCAAATAAAAACCCAAGCATTGCACCATATTTTGGCCCCATTATAATTGCCCCAATAATTACTGGAATATGAATTACTGTTGCAGACCCTATTAGGGGTATTTGTGGAAAGCCAAGGGGCGTAAATGTTAGTACCGTAATAATTGCGCCAAGCATGGCGGTTAGGGTTAAGCATTGTAGTTTGTTTAATTTTACAGGCATTTATTGCACCGTCCTTTTATTATGTTTTCAAACATTGTAAATTGCTCGTTTATTATTTCTTCTGTTAGTGCGGCACCAAGGGCTAGAATGCTTAGGCCATCAATTGTCGCAATAAAGTGGATTGCAAGTTGAGAGATATTCTCGTTTTTTAAAACTCCTTGGCGCACGCCTAGGTTTAGAATTGCCTCTACAGAGCTTCTTAGCTGGCTTAGCTGGGTGTCTCTAAAGGCGTGAACGGCGGCCTTTGGTTTTGAGAAGATGTATTCGCAATAGGCGCGAAAAATACTGTTCTCAAAATTAATAAGGCGGCTTTTTTGCTTTTGCATATAGTTTTGCAGCACTGTCTCAAAAGGCTCATGGTCGTGTACGGCCTTGCTTATACTTGAAAACCTTTCCTTATTGCGCTGCTTTAATACCTCCAAAAAAACTTCATCTACAGAAGAAAAATAGATGTAAATCCCGCCGCGGCTAATACCGCATTCGTCAATAATATCTTGCATGGTTACGGCTAAAAAGCCTTTGCGGCAGAATACCGTCTTTGCTGAGTCTAGTATTTTTCTGAGTTTATCTTTGCGCTGTTTTTCCCGGACCACTTGGCACCTCCTTTATTTGGTTTATTTTATGTTTTAAAGTTGATTAATGACACTGACATCCGTGTCATTTGATTTATTATATGACGCTCATGTCATTCTGTCAACAGATAATTTGCGTGTTTTCTAGTTTTGTGTTAAATGTATATCACCACATATTTGGGAGGTACACATGAAAATAAAAACCGAACGTCTTGTCATGCGCCCATACGCAGAAGATGATTTGCAGAACTGTTACAAACTATTCTCTGACAAGAAAAATTTATACTACCTTGATGATTTAGTAGTGGAAAACCTAGAAGAAGCCCGGCTTAGCCTGCAAGAAGCCATTCAAAAAATGCAAAATGGCGAAGCCAGGCGTTTTGCGGTTACACTAGATGGCAAACTTATAGGCGGGGTAGGTTACGATATTACAGATGTAACACCTATAGGCAGAATTGGCCATATGGGGTGGTTTCTTATGCCGGAATACCACAACAAAGGCTATATTACAGAGGCGGCCCGAGGCCTTTTAAACTATGCCTTTGCACAGGATAACTGCATAAGAATCACCACCGCTTGCTATAGGGAAAACATGCCTACACAGAAAGTTATGGAGAAGGTAGGCTTTAGAAAAGAAGCAGAAAAACTGGAGTCTCAATGGCATGACGGAAAGATGAAGGACAGGCTGGAATTTGCCATAAACAGAAAAGAGTGGAACATATGAAAATTACAAATAAACAAGCGAGACAATTTCTCCTACGCCGCCATGGGCTTTTAGGTAAACATATTTTTAGTGGCAAAGCTGGTATTATGGAATTTATTAATCGTATGGGCAGCCTGCAATACGACCCGGTTAATATTTGTGGCAGAACGGCAGACATCACCCTACATTCTCGCATAAAAGATTATAAACAATCCGATTTGCACGAGCTACTTTACACGGACCGCAAATTGGTTGAATATTTTGACAAGTGCTTAAATATTTTTCCAGTGAAGTTTTTTTCTGTTTTGCTAAGGGAGAAAAACGGCGGCGGTTATGCAGCAGCCTATCACCACCATGGCGGTACGGATGTGCAGAAGGCCATGCCAATTATCCGGGAGTATATTAGGGAAAATGGACATATTTCTCCAAAAGAAATAAAACTGGGCACAAACTCTGAGGCATTTTGGGGTACGTCCGTATCTATTGGGCGGGCAACTTTAGAATCTATGTATTACACCGGCGAGGTAATAGTCCACCACAGGCGTGGAGCAAATAAAAGCTATGCCTTTACCAAGGATTATATCTCTCAAGAAATTCTTGACATACCCATGCCTTACAGTACGGAACTAGAGCGGGATGTTTGGCATGTAAAACGCCGTATTGCTGCCTTTGGGCTAATGTGGAACAAAGCAAGCGATATATTTATTGGGCTAAAAATGAAAGCCGCCGGGCGAACGGCGGCATTTAAAAAGTTAATTGCAGATGGGGAACTTTTTGAAATTACGGTTGAAGGGATAAACCTGCCACTATACGCATTGGCAACAGAACGTGCCGCGATGGAAACCATTTTGGCAGAAGCAGATGATTACCCACCTCGTACAGAGTTTATTGCCCCATTGGATAGCTTTATTTGGGATAGAAAATTAATTCACGCCCTGTTTGACTTTGAATATCGCTGGGAAATTTACACCCCAGAAGTAAAGCGAAAATATGGGCCGTATACCTTGCCCATTTTACATGAGGACAAGCTTATTGGACGCATAGATACCGCACGCAAAGATGGAATGCTGGTTGTAAATGGTATTTGGATGGAAGATGGTAAACCCCTAAAGGGGCAAGTGAAAAAGGCGGTTGATAAATGCCTAGGGCGTTTTTCGGTGTTTAATATGCAGTAATGCGCTCCATCTTCTGTATTTAGTTAAGAATTTTTTTAATCGCTTCAAAGTATATTTAATTTTTCATATCAAACAAGAAACACTATTGTCGTATTGGGTGTGATATTGTAATTAAAAAGGAGGAAGCATTTTATGGATATAGCTTTAAGTCTTTCAGCAGAACAAACAAGCTGGCTGAAAAATGTTGCGAGAATTGTTCTTGGGGATAAGGTTAAGTTCGCTAAGGATTGGAAGCAAGGCATTGCCGATGTGATTGTATTTGAAAACGGCAGTTATATATGGTGTTTTCCGTCAGAAGCTCCTTATGTACAAGGAGAGGGAACATTCCATTTTCCGAGGTTTGCAGATAAAGATGAATATTATGCGGCACATACCCGATTGAAAAAAGCCGACTTATCCCCAACCGATATAGGTGATTTTTCCGATATGACAGGTATTCCGGGTAGGGATGAGCGATTCGGGCAATATACATTCCTAACCTACAACATCAAAGGCTACGGACTTGATTTTGAGGTTTGCATGGAGCCTGACCATGAGTGGGCTTTTATTTCAGATAAGGAAATGGGATAAAGTGACAATCAACACAGATTAACGTACTGAGATACTTCCTTAAAATCTCACCAAAGACCATAAAATGCATATTACGTCTCCGATGTCATTGGAAAGCGAAACGCCTCCGGCAACTTCCAATTGCCGCGAATAAAAAGTGGTGAATCTGTTTCGGTAACAGGGGTAAAGGTTGGTGTAATTCCCAACCAATCTGGGCAAAAGCCGAATTCTACTGTGGTAATGCCTTCGAATGGCAATTCCTTTAAAAGCATGTCAAAGTCTATTTTATTTTGAGAAACTACATCTACAAGAAGCAATTTGCTTTCTTCCTGCTTCGCAACCACAATAGCGCTGCACTTGGGCAGGTGGTAGATGCAATCCGCATACATCATTATAAGATGAAATATTTGTATAGGCTGGGTATTTAAGCAGTCTATAATATTTGAATAGGCATATCTATTTTGCAGTGCATGGTTTACAATTTCATCACTTACATTACATTTAACCGCCGCTACATCTGAATTATTTATACATGCTGCAACATCGGCCCGGTATGTTTGAATTTGTCTAAATCCAAACTTTGGATAGAAGTCAACTACACCTGAGTTGGCGAAAAGGAATGCCGGCGTACTTGGGTACGTAGATAGGATATGCTCCATCAAAAGCCGTGACAGACCCTTTCCCCGAGCCTCTTTGCGTGTGACAACTGCGCCAAATTGGATTGCATCAACTTTTTCTCCGGCTATGCGCATTTCTGTTTTGTAAATACATATGTTGGCAAGCATTTTGTTATTTTCAATTACGGAATAGCTTTGGTAATTATCATTCCATAACTTTAGGTCAAGCCATGGTTTAAATGAAAATCCAAATACCCCTTTTATTAAATCGTCAAACAGAACTTCATAGGCGGGATCATTTTTTTTACGCTTTGTAATTGTCATAGTTGGTTCCGTTCCTTTCAACTAGGCAATAAAGAAGCTGATGTCCACTTCTCTTACACTACCAGTTTAAGCCATTTTCGCTCATTACTGTGCGAATGATTTTTATTGTATTTGGGGTAATGCCTTCTAAGGCGAGTAATTCGCCCTCGCTTTTTGTTTGCAGCATTGCCATAGAGGTAAAACCCAGTGTTTGGATGGCTTCTTTTGCAGGCGGCTTTAAGCGGCCAAGCAAAATATCCATAGGTATTGTTGTGTGCGGCGCTTTTGGTGGGAATTTTTTATCAAACTCAAGCGCGTCTTCTTGGGTTAGCGTTTCGTAGGTTGGGTCTAAGTAGTAACGGCCTGTGATTCCGTCTAGGGCACCTTCGTATAGGGGATATGCCATAAATGGGTCGAAGGTTTTGCCGTCGGAGGTGGTTAAGCCAAATTCCGCAGCGCGGTAAAAGCCCACGCGGGGATAGTAATTTGGGTGCCCGAAAATGATTACCGCCCGGTGGCCAAGGTCTTTTGCTATTTTGAAAGAATGACGCATAAGCGCTTGGCCAATTCCCCTACTCTGATAATCTGGATGGACGGAAAGCGGGCCGAAGGTTAACATGTTGTAGGCATTATCAGCATCATCGATGACTTTGCTGATCGTGTAGATGATGTGACCCGCAGGCTTTCCGTCAAGTTCGGCAATTAGGTTGAGTTCGGGGATGAATGCATCGCATTTACGGAGTCTATGGACTAGCAGATGTTCGTCACAGATTTGCAGTCCATCCCAGCGAAACGGCCAGAAGGCATCGCGGGTGAGGGATTCCACTGCAAAGTGGTCTGTGGGTTGTTCTTGGCGGATGTGGATGTAGGGGGTACAATCCCTAGATGCGATTTGTGACCGCCCACTATTGTGTGCGGATATCCAATCTTTCTTGGTAATCTCGTAATCAATAGAAGATTGGGGCTTGCCCAATTGGTCGCGGAATGCGTTTTCATTAAGACGGACAAATTTAAAGCCTAGCTTTTTTTCGTACACGTGCTGTGCGCGCTTGTTGTCCACATTTGTATCTAGAATAATTTTCTCGTAGCCATAATACATAAACAGGGCGTCCATAAACATGGCTAAGAGTGTTGTGCCCAGCCCTTTTTCTCGCTGGGTTGTATCGCATATTTTTATGCCTATTTCTGCTATCCCATCACCTTTATTGCGGTAATTCATTTCGCCTATGGGCCTGTTGTCAATTTCAATAATATGGCGGCGGTGTGTATCATCAGTGTCTGTGGCACGGCTGTTGCGGATTTCCTCCGCAGTTGTGTTAATTCCGTTCGGATATCCTGCATGTGCCATAATGCTGCCGTCGTTCCACCAGATAGAGAGCTGCTCGGCATCAGATGCCATTGCATTTCGTATGGTTACATTTTCTTTTGCCAGGTTCATTTTGGTTGCTCCTTGTCTATGTTGTTGCCTTTCTTTGTGGCCGACATAACAACAAATGCTAAGTCATTGTTGGTGTCAGCTTTTAGAAATTCATCGTCATTAAAGCTTTGGTTTCCATTTGCCCATGGCAGCCAAATTTCTTTTGGGTCTGGGATATTGTAACAGGCAGTGATGTCTACAATGTCTGTTTTTGCCCACAGCTTGCGCCACCAATCTGCGCTGTGGAAGGTGAACATGTCTTCTGACCAAAGTTTTTTTAGGGTTTCGGGGTAGCCGTTTTCAAATTCTTGGGTAAAGCCCGGACATACAATGCCAAATTGCCCGCCGGGTTTTACCAGTTTTGAATATATGCAGGGGAAGTAATATTCGTCTGCGCCGTAATAGTGATAGCTGTCGATAGATATTGCTGCATCGAAAAATTCATTGGCATATGGCAGGGCGTGGGCTTCTGCATGAATTGGAAATACCCTGTCGGCAACACCGGCTTCTTCAAAGCGGCGTAAATTATCTGTTGCGCTAATCCACAAATCGTTGGCAAAAACCGTGACGCCGTATTCCCGGGCAAGAAAAACTGAGGTGATTCCTTTACCACAGCCCATATCCAGCACCTTCATACCGGGGCGCAGGTCCAGGTTTTCGCAGAGTTCTTCTAAAAGCCATAGTGGGTGCGGCCCCATCCAGTTTTCAGAAATCCAATTGAAGTCGTATTTTTGTGTTTTGGGATAGTTTTTCATTTAAATAATTGCCTCCTGTTTGTAGAAAACATCATACAGCATTTGAAGGGATTTGATGGCATTATCTTTGCCCTCGGCGGATTCTTCTTCCAGAAATGAATCTACACAAAGATAACCGGTTTTGACTAAAGTCATTTTACATATGGCAACATCGGCAGCTTCTTTTATATCCATGTATTCTGCAAACCCGCTCAAATACGCGGGAATAAGCTTGTGCCGGTACGCTTGCCAATGGATAGGGTCGGTTCCATCGGTAATTAATTGTGCGATATCTTCTCCAAGATAACCCCAGCCGGTGGTATCCCAGTCTATGAGGGCAATTTTACCATGGGAATACAGGATGTTTTCTATCCAGAAATCCCTGTGGCAGAAGACCACCGGCAGTTTGCGAATGCTTTCGAATATTGCGTCTGCATTATTGTCGATATCAATTAACATATCACATAAATGCCTTGGAATTTTGCAATTTGGGTCGCGGATGTAGTTGTATTCAACGGCTCTTGGCTTCCAATAACGATAGTAGACTTCCATGGCGTTAACCTCGCCTAAGTTTGTGATGTTTTGCAGGAAATCGGGCTTTTGTAGGTGCAGTTTGCCCTGGTAACGGCCAAGTTCTGTCGCTGCGGTTTCCAGCATCTCTATTGTGAGGCTTTTGCCGGATACGCCTTGGATGTATTCCATCCATAGCTGGGTTTCGTTACCGGTTTTGTTAATTTCGGCATGGTAGCAGGCTGGCCAATAAAATGAACTTGAGAAGGTGGCGCCCAAACCGGATGCATACAAGTCGTATTCTCTGCGCCAAGAAAAGGGGTCTCCCCAGCGCTCCCATTCTTCTTGTATTTTTTGCACAAGATTGAAAGGGATTTTTGCGCTAGATGCGGTTTGGGCTATGCCTGCTATAAGATTTACATTGCCTACGGTGCCGCCTTGCAGTTGCTTTATTTGGTGGCTTGCGCCGATTATTGTGGTGTTTAGCATTTTGCTTAATACTGCCTTTAGCGTATCTGGATTTATTAGCAAATCACTCATTTATTTTACTCCTTTGTGCTAGCTGCTGCTATAGACAACTTTCTTGCACTTTTTCATCGTTTCTTTTTTTTGGTTTGCCGGGCTTCCTTTGTGCGGGATTTCCATAGTGCTGTGTTTTCTCGGGCGTATGCGACTTTATCGTCTATATAGCGGGTTTCTCGTTTTTGGGTAAGGTATCGCTGCCATTGTTTTTCGGATAAGGTGCCGTCTTCTATGGCAGCTTTTACTGCACAGCCTGGCTCGGTTTTGTGCTGACAGTTGGAAAATTTGCATTGTGTGAAAAGATCCTCTACATCGGCAAACACTGCGCTAATGCCTTCTTCCGCATCATAAAGCCCAAGTTCGCGCATACCGGGGGTGTCGATTACCATTGACCCTGTTGGAAGCATAAAAAGCTGGCGATGGGTGGTGGTATGCCGCCCACGGCTGTCGTCTTCGCGAATGCCTTTAACCAGCATTACCTCCTGCTGCATAAGCACGTTAAGCAGAGAGGACTTACCCACACCGGACATGCCCAGAAAAACCACTGTTTTTGCAGGCTGTAAATATTGTTCAAGTGCCTCAAGCCCAAATCCTGTGTGGCTGGAAATAGCATGAATCGGGACATCTGGCATGGTATTGTGCACTTCTTCAACTTTTTGCTCGTAATCGCCAGCCAAATCTGCCTTTGTTAAGATGACAACCGGCTGTCCGCCGCTTTGCCGCGCTTGGGTTAGATAGCGTACGATTCTGCTCACGTTAAAGTCCATGTTTAGGGATGATACGATAAATACATAGTCGAAATTTACCGCCACCACTTGCTCGTGTATGGTTTTTACATGGCCAACCTTGTGGCCAAGAAAATCTGCACGTGAAAATTTTGTGTGTCTGGGCAGCAGTTCCGCAATGAGGGAAATGCCGGTTTCGTTGTATTGTAGCAGCACAAAGTCGCCGACACATGGTAGATCTTCGCGTATTTGTGCGCTGTGAAAGAATGAGCCTTTTAGTGTGGCGGTTACTTCGCCACGCTCGGTAATAATGGTGTAGCGCTCTCGCTGGAGTTCAGTTATTCTGCCTGGGATTAAACCGGCAGGGGGTGTTGATGTTTCGGTGTAGCCATAGTCTTTTAAATTTAGCATTATTTCTCCTTTTAGAATGGGGCGCTGCCCCAGGTTGCATGGGCGAGCAGCAAATGCGTTTTTTGCATTTGCGACCAGCCCAAACCCCGCCGCGACCCCAGGCAAAGCCTGGCTACGCTTCCGACCCGGCCGCTTCGGGTGCGCGCTGTGCGCGCAAATAGTTTTTTTTGGGGATTTAATTTTGGACATAAAAAACCACAGACAAGCAGCCTATATAAAAGCTGCTGTCTGTGGTTTTGTATATCCACTTGCAGTATTTACGAAAGGTTACTGAGTTTACGGCATCGCAAATAATACGGCAAATTTCACCGTAGCCTGTCAATTCCAAATTAAAACCTGCCAGACAGAGCGATGCCACATATGAAGTTTTAGGTGTCACTCACCATTACACTTTTATTTTTGCTCATATCACCACAACTCCTTTCGGGAAATTCGATTTTATTTTTTTTGGTATTAACCGCGCTAATTGTAGAGGGGTATAGTAAGAACTGTCAATAAGAAAATTTGATTATATTTATTTTTTCTTATCTTAGACAACAACTATAACATGACTTATTTATGCATGAAATGCAAGGCTTAAAAAATCTGTACACTATATAATCATTATTGGAAGAAGGCAGCTTACCTTTTCAATATCTATAAAAGGAGAGACCGAGATGAATTATAATACTACACAAAAGGAAACCTCTGAGGTTTTCGGCATTATTAACGATAGGAATAACCAAGAAAAATCTTTTCCATCTGTAAAAGATGATACACCAAAGAGCGTCAAGGCTATAATTGGAAAAGATGCTGACGCTTGGATACCTGCAATGATTATGGTGACAAATCCATCAAGAATAGCTTCCCATATTTGGATGTGACCAAACCGAAGGTGCCGACATTTGAAATTTATTTTGAATATGACGCATAGTTGTCCAGATGCAGGTTGAATATAAACATCTTTATGCTATAATTAAAAAAGTTTTTCCTGCTGTTATATTAAAAGGGTGGCGAGGTACTAAAAACGACATCTTTGGAAAATATGGAGGTAGTATAATGGTATCAGAAAATCTGCTCACTTTTGCGGCAACAAATTATGAATTTGATAAAAATTCGTTACATTTTATTAGCGACTCGACAAATGAAATATATGCTTTCGTAAAAAATAATAAGCCGTATATATTGCGATTCTCACAACGTCCGCTAGATGAAGTATGCCAAACAAAAGCGGAAATGGACTGGCTGTATTATTTGGCAAATAACAAAATAAATGTTTCCCTGCCCCTCTATACTGATAACAAGCTCGTGTTATCAACGGAAGATGAAGGAAAGCCCTTTATCATTTCTGCTTTTGAATCCTTGCCCGGTCGGTTTTGGGATAAAAATAACCCCGACTTATGGAATACAAAAATATTTTTTAACTGGGGCAAGGTAATGGGCGATATTCATAGACTTACTAAAAAATATTCGCCAAAAAATAATAAGGAGACGCGTAGGAAATTTTCGGGATATAATGCCCTTGATATAGATAATATAAAGAAGTGCCCCTCTATATATGCAATTGCGGAGGATTTAATAAGTGAGATAATGCAATTGCCAAAGGACGAGGATTCATATGGCTTAATTCATTACGATATTCACCCATGGAACTTTCTAATCCATGGAGACCAAATAAATGTGTTCGACTTTGATGACAGTCTATATGGCTGGTTTGCGTTAGATATTGGCATTGCCTTATATCATGGACTTTGGTGGGGACGTAAAAATGATAGCGGGTATGATTTTACTCATGAGCTAATCACTTATTTTATTCGAGGCTATCTTTCTGCAAACCCGATAAATGATTTTTGGATTTCAAAGATACCACTTTTTATGAAATATCGGCAGATATGTAAATTAAGCTGGTTCTATGATTTCAATAATGAGGATGACCATCAAAAAGAACGGATACGCAATATAGAAAACGACATCCTGTTTACAGATTGCGAAATAGATTTTTCCTTTTCACCAAATTGATTAATTAGACGTAATGTAAGCCGAATCACACTCGGCTTATTTTTTTGTCAAAATTTTTAGATACCTTGACAATATGCCTCTGAACATGTACCTTTGCAATCACTCACATTCGACCCAAGGAGGCAAAAATGCAAATAATACACATAGACATGGATGCCTTTTTTGCGGCAGTAGAGATTAGAGACAACCCGGAACTTGCAGACAAGCCTGTTATCATCGGCGCCCTGCCAGGTGAGCGAGGGGTTGCGGCAACATGCAACTACGAAGCGCGCAAATACGGCATACGTTCGGCCATGCCAATACACGAGGCCTATCGCAGATGCCCTCATGGGGTTTTTATGCGCCCGAGTTCTCACAAATATCACGAGGCCTCTCGCCAAATACACCAAATTTGGGATACTTATACAGATATTTGCGAATACATTTCCCTTGATGAGGGCTTCTTAGATGTTACAGGTTCGGCACATTTATTTGGCGGTGCAGACGCGATTGCCCATGAAATTAAGCAAAGGACCAAACGTGAAGTAGGCTTAACCTGCTCGGTAGGTATCGGTTATTCTATGATGTCTGCCAAGCTTGCAAGCGAGGAAAAAAAGCCCGATGGTTTTTTCAAAATTCCAAATGCGGAAAGTTTAAAAGGGTTAATAACCGACCGCAGTGTGCGGGTTATTTACGGCGTTGGCGCAAAAACCGCCGCAGAACTTGCCCGCCGCGGTATTACCACCGTAGGCCATATTTACGAAAACCGCCAAGTCGTAGAAGACATGTTTGGCAAACACGGCCCACAAATTGTTGCCCTTGCAGATGGCATAGACCACCGCAAAGTGACCCCATATGCAGAACAAAAATCTATTGGTACAGAGCATACATTCCAAACAGACATTATGGATTTTAATTACTTGCGAGACGTACTTTTGCTCATTGCACGCAGCTTAAGTTTTGAACTGCGCGTGGCCGGTAATTACTGCCGCACCATTACCCTAAAGGTAACCTATGGTAACATGAACATGAAATCCGCAACCCGCTCTAAAACAGGAGAAACCACAAACAAAACTCAAGATATATATAAAACGGCCGCATTTCTACTTAACAAAATAGAAAAACGGCCGCTTAGGCTTATTGGAATAAGTGTGAGCGGGCTTACAAAAACGCCCAATATGCAGCTTACAATTTTTGATACAGAAGAAACTACTAAGCAAGATAAGGCTGATAAAGCCATGTTAAAACTGCAACTTAAATATGGCAAAGGCATTGTAAAAACAGTTGATGAACTTAGGGCAGAGAAGCGTGATCATTCAAATCATTCATCAAGCTCCTATTAATTTCCTCTGCAATACGTACATTTTCCTTATGCAAAAGCGTGGTACTTATTAAATAAACTACTATAAATGCAATTGCAGACAAAATAACGGGTATTACAGCAAACCATCTAAAGTAGATCAACATACCTACTAAAAAAGTTACAGATAATGCGCAGTGAACCAACCTGCGCACCCAAAACTCTAATGGCTTTGGCATTTCGCTCCCAACAAGAACAAGGGTTGGAAATGAAGTAGCTGCTGCCAACAAAAACACCTGCAAAATAAACCGATGGTTAAATTCTGCCTCAGGATTTAAATAAGGGCCTCTAAATTCTATAATAAAGAATATAAACAAAAGTTGAAGTGCTGTAATAAAAGTAAAAAGATGAAAAATAACTTTAAATGCTTCTTTCCATGTCATGATTAAAGCACCTCCCCGCCTATACTGACGCACTAGGGTAAATATAGCATTAATCTATGGATTTTTCAAGACTTGGATTCATGGGTTAAGCGCTTGTTAATTTCCCCTGCAATGCGGATATCCTCTATATGCCAAATGATAGTGGCAACTCCATAGATTATCACAAAAGAAATTGTAACCACAACCATATTTAGCGCGGCAATCCATTCAAAGTACATCAACACACCGATTAAAATGCCCGCAGTTAATGCAAAGTGAGTTAATCTGCGTGTCCAAAACTCTAAACGGCTTGGTATTTCGCTGCCAATAAGAATAAGCATTGGCAATGAAGTGGCTGCTGCCAATAAAAATACGCGTAAAACAACTCTATGACTCACTTCTCCTACAAAGGGGTCATTAATTTCTACAGTAAAGAATAAAAATAAAAGTTGAAATACCGTAATAAAATTAAAAAGGTGGAAAATAAATTTGAATGCTTCTTTCCAAGTCATTAGAATGTACCCTCTTCTACTATATTGACACAATATAAACCAAATATAGCATTAATGCATATATTTTTCAAGATTTGTGAGAATTTGATTTTATACTTTCTGAAATATGCTCCGTATGCTATGATTATGTCTAAATAACGATTAGCGCATCAACAAAAAAAATTTCGAAAGGAGAATTCCCCCATGAAATTATTCATCGACACCGCAAATGTGGCCCATATTCGCGAAATTGAAAGCTGGGGCGTTATATGCGGGGTAACCACAAATCCATCGCTCATTGCAAAAGAAGCGCGAAACTTTGCAGAGGTGGTTAAGGAAATTACCACAATATTAGATGGCCCCATATCTGCGGAAGTTATTGACACAAAACATGATGGCATGGTTGTAGAAGCACTCGAACTTGCAAAAATTCATAAAAACATTGTAATAAAAATTCCAATGACAGACGAAGGATTAAAGGCTACAAAAATGCTTACAGAAAAGGGCATTAAAACCAATGTAACACTGGTATTTTCCGCAGTGCAGGCACTGCTTGCAGCGAGGGCCGGCGCAACATATGTAAGTCCATTTCTTGGCCGCTTAGATGATATTGGCATGGATGGTATGCATTTAATAGAAGAAATTTGTGAAATATTTGATACACACCACATAAAAACGGAAATAATTGCCGCAAGTATACGCCACCCCATTCACGTTATACAGGCTGCCCGCATTGGCGCGCACATCGCGACAGTTCCCTACGCCTGCTTTAAGAAAATGTTAAATCATCCACTCACGGATAGGGGCATTGAAGGATTTTTAAAAGACTGGGAAGGAGTAACAAAATAATGAGTAATTTAGTAAACCAAACCACCGTAAACACCCTGCGCTTTTTAAGCGTGGAGGCAATACAAAAAGCAAAGAGCGGCCATCCTGGGCTTCCTATGGGTGCGGCTCCAATGGCTTTGGCCCTTTGGGGTAATATTATGAAACACAACCCTAAAAACCCAAAATGGCCAAATCGCGACAGATTTGTACTTTCTGCCGGACATGGCTCGTCTCTTTTGTACAGCTTACTGCATGTGTTTGACTATGGGGTAACAATCGAAGATTTAAAGCAGTTTCGCCAAGCAGACTCTAAAACCCCCGGCCACCCAGAATACGGCCATACACCGGGGGTAGAAATTACAACTGGCCCACTTGGTCAAGGCATTGCAAATGCCGTTGGTTTTGCATGGGCAGAAAATCATTTGGCCGCAACCTTTAACAAACCGGATGCAAAGCTGGTAGACCACTATACCTACGCCCTTTGCGGCGACGGATGCTTGCAGGAAGGCGTTGCATACGAGGCCATTTCCCTTGCGGGAACCCTTCAGCTTGGCAAATTAATTTTGTTATATGACTCCAACAATATCACAATCGAAGGGGATCTCGATCTTTCCTTTACGGAAAACGTCGGCGATCGTTTCACCGCATGTAACTGGCATGTACAAAAAATCGAAGACGGAAACGACATGGGGGCAATCACGGCTGCAATTCAAAAAGCACAATCTATATCGGACAAGCCGTCTATGATAGAAATTAAAACAAAAATTGGCTTTGGCGCCCCAAAACAAGGTACTGCCGCCGTTCATGGCTCTCCACTTGGGGATGATGGTGTTGCCGCTTCCAAGAAAACCTTGAACTGGCCACATGCAGAAGCATTTTTTGTGCCCCAGGAAGTAAAAGACGCTGCAAATAACTGGCTGGCAACCGCCCAAACATGGGAAAATGACTGGAATGGGGTAGTTGAACAATACAAAACCAAATACCCGGAAGATTGGAAGCAGTGGGAAATTTGGCAAAGCAGCAAACTGCCGATAGACCTTAACAATTGCGATGACTTTTGGCAGTACGAAGGCAATCTGGCAACCCGTCAATCTTCAGAGGTTGTGCTAAACAAATTATCAAAAGTTGTGCCAAATTTATTCGGCGGCTCTGCAGATCTGGCGCCGTCCACCCTTTCTATTATGAAAGACAAAAAAAGCTATTCCCCCGCAACCCCTTGTGGCAGCAATCTGCATTTTGGCATCCGAGAACACGCAATGACAGCCATCGCCAACGGATTTGCTGCATATGGCGGGCTGCGTCCTTATGTGGCAGGGTTTTTCGTGTTTTGCGATTACATGAAGCCTGCTATGCGCCTTGCGGCACTTATGCAACTGCCTGTGGTGTATATTATGACACACGACTCTATTGGCGTTGGGGAAGATGGCCCAACCCACCAGCCGGTTGAACAGTTGGCGTCTTTGCGCAGTATTCCCGGTTTTACAGTATTCCGCCCATGCGACACAAAAGAAACCGCTGCCGCATGGAGTTTCGCCCTTAATAACACTTGCGGTCCGACTGCGCTTATTCTCACGCGCCAGCCATTGCCGCTTTTGCCCGAAACAGGCAAAGATGCCCTAAAGGGCGCCTATATATTAAAGGATGAGGTTAACCCCGCTACAGGACAACCAGATATTCTCCTTATGGCAAGCGGCTCGGAAGTAGAATTGATATACAACGCCCAGCCAAAATTAAAAGAAGTCGGGATTTTTGCCCGAGTCATTAGCGTACCTTCCATGGAAATTTTTGACGCCCAGCCCGCCGCAGAAAAAGAAAAAATAATGCCAAAAGCCGTACGTACACGCCTGGCAGTAGAAGCAGCATCCTCATTTGGCTGGCATAAATACACCGGCCTTGATGGGGATGTTATAAGCATCGACACCTTTGGCGCGTCTGCCCCGGCAGGTGAGCTGTTTAAGGCCTATGGCATAACAACAGAAACCGTAATTAACAAGGCAACTGAACTTACCCGCTAATTTCTGCTTCACACCAAATTAAAGGGTCAAATGCGTATGCGAGCATTCGCCCTTGACCGCTAAGATTAGTGTGAAGAAAACCGCTTCACACCCAATTAAAGGGTCAAATGCGAATGCAAGCATTCGCCCTTGACCGCTAGGAGATTAGTGTGAAGAAAACCGCTTCACACCCAATTAAAGGGTCAAATGCGTATGCAAGCATTCGCGCTTGACCGATAGGAGATTGAAATGAAACCCGCAGATTATTTAAACACCGCCAACACATCAGCACTTGGCTTTGGCGCAATGCGCCTGCCGGATGATGCAGAAACCACAAAAATGGTAGACGCCTACCTCGCAAGCGGCTACAACTATATCGACACCGCCTATATCTACGGTGGTTCGGAAGAAAGACTTAACCGAACACTGGTTAAACGCCACCCCCGGGATAGTTATGTAATTGCAAACAAAATGCCCCCATGGGAAGTACAAAACTTCCCCGAAGACTGCGAGAAAATTCTTAAAGAGCAAATGCGCCGCACAGGCCTTGACCATTTCGATTATTACCTCATACACTCCCTAGACGATAACCGAGAGAAGGAGCTTGAAAAACGTGGCTTCTTCCAATGGGGTGCCGAACTTAAAAAGCGCGGCATTATTAGCCACTTGGGCTTTTCCTTCCATGGCGGTGCAGGCTTTTTAAGGCGTCTGCTGGAAAAATACAAAGAAGTAGAATTCGTGCAACTACAGCAAAACTACATGGATAATTTGCGCGGCCCTGCAAGCGATTGGCACGCCTTGGCAGTGAAGCACAACTTGCCGATTATCGTTATGGAGCCGGTTAAAGGCGGTTCTCTTGCAAAACTACCTGCCCCGGCAGAAAAGCTGTTTAAAGAATACGCACCAGACCGCTCAATTGCATCCTGGGCTATGCAATACGCAGCCACACTACAAAACGTAACCTGCGTGCTAGGCGGCATGACCTGCATAAGCGACATGCATGACAACATAAAAACCTTCAAAGACTTAAAGCCTCTATCCCCAGAAGAAAAAAACCTGTTAGATCAAGTTTTAGCAGAAATGTCTAAAGTTGCAAACATACCTTGCACAGCCTGTAAATACTGCCACGACAGTTGCCCGCTTAACATTGATATTGCGTCAAGCTTTTCTCTATATAACGAAGTAAAACGCGGCAGCACAGAATGGAATTCCACCGCCGTATACAAAGGCATACCGGAAGGCTGCCGTGCAGATGCCTGTATTAAATGCGGCGCATGTATACCCCTTTGCCCTCAGCATATTGATATTCCGAATGCGCTTACCTCGGTTGCAAAATTATTTGGATAGAAATATGTAAAAAAAATGCCCTTGCGAACTGAACTCGCAAGGGCATTTCTTATGCTAATAAATTTTTACGCAGCGTATCTATTTGTCGTTTGTTTAGTATGATGGTTCTAATCATATCCTCGGTTAGGTTAAGACCGTGGCCTGTGCCGCTTAAATATCCGGCATCGATTAGTTCTCGTATTTCGGCCTGGGCCCAAAGGGGCATTTCTTCAACTGTTTGGAATCGCATGTCATCCTCCTCCATGATTACGTTAAAATATTTGTGCACTGCTACAGATATGGCATGTGCCATTTCGCTACGCCTGTTTCTTAGGACGTTTGTATCCGGGAATTGCGGGCCTGCAGTGATAAATGCCAACTCGAACAAGACAGCGGGCATATTTGTATTGCGTAAAACGCTAAGGCCGCTAGTGTGCTGGGACTCAGTGTCTGGCCTTACGCCCCTGTCTCGTGTACCCAGGGTTGCAATAAAAGAACGTTGCAGCACTGTCGCGAAGTTTCGTGATTGCACGGTGCGCCAGCTGCCATTATCGAACACCATCGTTTCGGTTCCATTGGCGCTGGGGCTTGTAAACGCGTTAACGTGAATAGATAAAAATAAATCTGCACCCCAGTTGTTAGCCAATTGCCACCGCCTAAGGGGCGATACGTCCGCTTCCCGGGAGAGCTTTACGTCAAAGTTGCGTTGCAGCAGCGCATTAAGCCGGAGAGATACGTCTAAGTTGATGTCGCTTTCGCGCATTCCGTTGCCAACGGCCCCCGGGTCACTGCCGCCATGGCCCGGGTCTATAAATATTTTCTTTTTTATCATGTTTGATTCCATTCCTTTCAGTTGGGTGAAGCTATTCTAGTGCTCTTTGCTTTTGTAGGTGGTACAGCAACAGTATGTTACAAACTCTATGCTGTATAATACTGTTGCAAAGTAAAATAGTTCCTCCGGAATTTCTCTTGTTTGAAACCATGAAAAAACCGCCACAACCCATGTGGCGGCGTACATTATTGCGCCGAATATTAGTATTTTTTTAGATGTTTGCATTAAACCCTCCTCTCTGTTAAATCAGTTATGATTTGTGTCTCAGCCTTCGCACATAGCGCAGATTATATGGATTTATGTTATTAGAATTCGTTGACGCGTTAATAACTTTTACGTATAATATAATTACCGAGAGGGGCTTAGATAATGAATAAAAGTATAGAGTATAAGCACGCCATAAAGCAAGCAACGGTTAACTTAGCCGATATTTGGGAACGCGGGGAAGATGCCATCGGTGGTAGCTGGGATGATTTAGAAAAGGAACTATTTACCCCAGAAGAAATAGCTGCCAGCGATTTAAGGGTAAACATGATGATTGAAATTGCCAACGCAAGAAGAGAACGTGGCATTACCCAAAAGAAACTGGAAGAACTAAGTGGCGTAAAACAACCTATTATAGCCCGGATGGAAAAAGGAAGTACCAAACCCCAGCTTGATACGATATTAAAGGTGTTAGCACCTTTAGGGAAGACCCTATATATAGGAGATTTGCCAGTAGTCAAAGAAGCATAAGTTACGATTTATCTGATTAAGTCTAAAAAATCGAGAAAGGCGTGAGCCGATCTCGATTTTTTGTTATGAAGCAAATCCGTATCAATCCCTCGTTTTTTGGAGAGTTTGCGTATCCATTTGTATTTTATGGATGGGACAATAACATACACATAATGATTCTCACTCATCATCTTCCTCCGCATCTAACGCCGCACGGAGCTTATCCACACTTATATAGGTTTTTGCACCATTTGCAAGAGTCCCCGCCTCAAAATCTGTCGTATAACCGTTTTCGGTTAATTGTATAGAAGATAATTCAAAAGGGATTTTGCGCTTTAGATAGATTTGATTAAGTGTGAGATTACATAGTTATAGCTTTCGTTTTTGTTTGACAATAGCAAGAGGCCCTGGGACATTGTCTTAGACTAAGTTGTACTGCCCTGGGAGTAAATCCAATGGCAGTTCGGATACTCGCTTTATTTTTTGAATTTCATCTGGTGTGAATATTGCAGAAATTCCCGGCTGGACGCTTAGCGATTTCGCCTGCATAACAGTGAGAGTGTCAATGTGCACACGCAGCATTGCATTTTCTTGAATTACAGCCTCGACTTTGTCTAATAGGGTATCAAGTTTTTCTGCTGTGTCATTTAGGCCTCTCCCTCCCTTATAGTGGAATAAACTCAAAGTTAGGCGCGTGCTGTAAGTTCCCAATAGCATCGACAAGTCTAAATCGTACGTGAGGTTGTTCCGAAAATCGATGAATATGTGTCCTAGAGGCACCTGCTGGTAAAGTTATTACAAAATTAGATGGTGTTGTATTTGCTCCCTGAAAAGTTCTATCCACAGTCAGTATATTGAAAAATGCTCCACCGTCTCTACGAACATCAATAATATATGCCGCATCCGTGGCTACGGATTGCAAAATATCTGCAGCAGGAACTAACAAAGATCCGGTGGATCGCCTTCTGGGTGATGCTTGTATACGCCCCCTTATCGTGGCAGACGATGTGAATGCGTTTCTGGCTATCGGCGATTGTCGTACCAAATTGAATAGTGTACGTGATGCTATGATTGTGTCTATTACTTCAATATCTTCCATTAACCTAGGGGATCCTACAATAACCTCTAGGGCAGTTAAATGGCTAAACATAATCCGTTGAGTAGCTAGATTGCTAAAGGCTATCGACCATGCAATGGGGGAGGCTACTACAGCCTCCATAGCCTCCTTGTCATTAGCCAGTACTGTAAATGTGGGAAAGTTTGTCAAACTTAACCCCACTGACGCAACTATTATAGGCACTATAATATCCATATCCGCCTCTGCCCAAATTTTGGCAGACCCTTCATTTCCTAATACCGTTCCTAGGGCGACAGGAGATTCTGTTATGGCCGCCATATCTGTTAATGTTCTTAATTCTGCATTATCTATCTGAAACATTCTGTCTAGCGTCAGCCCTAATTCTGCACCCCTCATTATCATTCTAGCGGCATATTGAACGCTAGTGGGATTCATATTTTGGTGCCAGATATGCGAGTTTATTAGCTGATTAACAGGTAGTGCCTCTCCTCCATCTGACATTATGGCACTATTAACAAATTTTGCGATAAATGAATCTGACATTAAGCCACCTCCCAGGTAAATGTTGACCAGTCGATCAAGTTTCTTGTTTGCTCCCATGCAAGGGTTTTAACTGTGGTATTTCCTTCAACCACTTCCCATGGGTAGAATTTTGTGTGTATTTGCATTAATCCATCATCAAATGTTGTTATGCGTTCCGCCAGTAGCATATCCGTGGCAGTCACAGTCCATGTCTCACGGAAGAAGTTGTCTGCATCTCGTTGCAAAATGCAGCCGCGTTTGTTCCAAGCTGCGTCAAAGTCGTGGTTTATTATGTCGAATGTTTGAGTTTCGAACATTGATATTAGATCGCGAATTGCGAGATATCTAGCTTGGAACGCTTCATGCTGTTTTGTCATTTGGGACTGCCATTCACCCGACTGTTGAGCTTTTCGCTCTTCCCACATGGCTATTTGCTCGTTTAGATAAGTTTCGTACTGTAGAAATAAATCTTTTGTATCTACGTTGTGCACAAGCCCAGTAACATAACCGCATACTGCGCTATTTGGGCGCGTGTCTAATATATTCGCTTGTGTTATTGCCTGCGCGTTAGGATTTACAGTAATTTCACATAAACGCAAATCGAAAACATCATCTGTGCGTACAAGTGGCGGTATTTGTGGTGTGGCCGCCGGTGTACCGGGTATATACACCGGTAATGTCATGCGGGCTATTGCGTCGTGGCGTAGTACAACTACATCCCTCCTGCCCAATGTTAGATGAGCGGGTTCTAGTGAAAATTCAAAATTGCTGCGCTGTACGTAACTGCCCCCTTCTAACCAGCCGTTGCCTTGCCTTAACTGCAAAACCATGCCGCTGATGGCTTCTACTCTAAGTTGGTTTACTGGGTTTGGAAAAACCCCATTGCCTATAAATAGCGCGAAGTTATCGCGCCAGTCGTCTGCATCGTAAAGCCTGTCGCCTACTCCATCATCACCAATTTCGCTGTTGTATGGGAAGTAGAGCATATCTGCTTCGTTGCCTATTACTATTGCCAAGCTTATCGCCGCCTTTCTATGTGGTCACCCATGTTGACCACTAAACTTAATCCTTCTTCTCCGTAAATTTCTACAATTTCGGATATTACTTCGCGTTTTGAGAAATCTAGTTCTCTGTTTCTTGTGAGTACAATGCTTCCTATATCCCAGTCTTGGAGGTATAGAAACTGTTGGCTGTAAGGGTTTACTGTGCTTGACAGTATTTTTATTGCCCTGTTTTCATGGAGTGCGTCAAGTGCCGACTGGGTGAAGTGAGATTGCCCTTCCCGGGGTGCACTGATTGCGACTTCCCGGCGGTTTATGCCGGTGAAAACTGTGTTGTTGTGTATGTGTTGGTCTTCTATGATTACAACATTTTTGTATGGCTGCTTGTCATCCATGTAGTTTTGTTCGACGATGTTGCCGAATTCTTTGGAAAAGGCAACATCTGTTTCGGTTGGGTTAAGGAACATTAGGTCGTATGTGCGATTGCGTAGGTTGTAGCGGATTTTAAAGCCCAAGCCGTTTTCTTCACACAGGTTGACAATTTGGCTGTATGCGTTCATATTCCTGCTCTCGATGGAAATGTTGACTGCGGGAATATTGTGGGGCATGAATCGCAGCCCATCTACTTCCATTGAACGGAGGTTTCCCGCTGGTGCCATAAAATTGTTGTTGATTATATTGTTTATGGCCTGGTTTAGGGGCATGCCCCCTTGTAAGCTGAACACGCGCCTGTCTAGCATGGTGGATAAATGCCGGCCTTCTACAACAAGGGCGAGGTCGCCTTTTATGGTGCTTATCACTTGCCGGCGTTCGATTATGCCTGCTTCGTCCACATCCCGCTTATAAAGTACGTTGCCCTCGGCAAGTTTTTCGAAGTATTCTGTTGTAAAGCTTGTTACCAGTCTAAATTCGCCAGACCGGGAAAATCGTCTGGTCCATGTGAACTCGGAATATACCGGGTTTACGCCAATGAGTTCGAAGTTATTGTAAATTTCTATCATGGATTACCTCCTACCCCATTGCAAACGTGAAGTTTGGTATATAACGCACGGACATAAGCACATTGCCCACATTTTCGTCTGCAAAGTAGCCGATTACATTTCTGCCAACGGCAATGGTAAAAAATGTTGATACTTCTACATCTAGGTGGCGGAAGGCGTTTACACCGTTTATCATTATGCG
>Ga0123352_10003088_pt1 | contig 23867 bp, 29 predicted proteins | sample TergutLab28metaG_FD_89700 | JGI IMG/M metagenome (GOLD analysis project Ga0123352, IMG submission 89700) | Labiotermes labralis P1 segment gut microbial communities from Petit-Saut dam, French Guiana - Lab288 P1 | ecosystem: Host-associated > Arthropoda: Insects > Digestive system > Gut ...
TAAAAATGTGTCCGATTTTGGACGGTTACGGATTTATGACCGTTTGAATCTCGCAATAGAAGGTAACGATTACTGACAATAAAAGGAACAAAATAATAAACCAGCATAATACGTGATACATTTAAAGTACGAATGTAAAGTAAACTTCGTGAAATTACCTTTAATTTGAATTTATCGGTGCTTAAGGCTGATTTTCGAAAATGCCACCGCCAGCCGCCACACAGGCTGCCGCTCGGTTGTGAACCGCGCGGGTAGAACTTAGCACCCCACCTTTCCCCGCACGCCTAAGGTACCCGACAAGTGTCTGTAGCTGGCTAAAAATAGCGACCCGCCACCTGATAGACTCGATTCACACGAAGGCGTGTACGGGAATTAAAAAACGGTCATAACTCCGTAACCGTCCAAAATCGGACACATGTTTATATGAACGTTTTTCATCACAAAGGCCTAGGAAATCACCTCCTGCAGTTATGCCCTAAAGTCGTGAAACACCCTGTATATCATGTGTTATCTGCAGTCCCGTGTTCGAGTGATGTATGCCGGACGCCTCGAACAGCGTCCTGTAGCCCATGACGGACGTCTTTTCATGATCCATGCCCAGAGTTAGGCGCTCGTTAGGGAACTGTTTACCGTTCACAAACAGCGAAATATCGCTGATGTCGTAATGTTGAAATTTGTACGGGTTGCTGTCCAACGAACCTATGAAATCTGTGTTCTTAACCATGGTGAACAGCAGACGTTTCGGGATGGGACACAGGACGGCATTTTCTATAGACAGGGATTTCGATCCGGCAGCGAATATGAACGTCTTGATTTCGCCTCTCGTCAGGTTATACCGTGCGAGACTCCCCCTGCTTTTCAGCGTCGCAGTGTGAGCCAGCAATATGGTGGGGGTCGGCCTGACGCGCCTGACCAGTAATTTTGCGTCCAAAAATTTGAAAACGGTCTAAGAATCGACGTTCTTTTTCATCAGATAGAAGTTGGGTTGGGCCTTGGTCAACCTGATATGCAACATGACACCCGGAGGCAAGTATAGAGGCACGTTACATATGTCAGTATGTAATCGACCAAATAGCTGGATTTCCCTAATCGCACTAATCCTTTTCCAACAAAGGATGAATCCCCGGTTAGTCATGGCGGTCACATTCTGGGCCGAGAGGTCGACAGGCCGCATATCGCCAATATCGTGATAGCAGTAGGCGTTAGAGAGATGCGTTGCTGCAGCATCTGAGCCACAGGTCATGAGCGTCTCGACATATGAGCGGTACGGGTAATGCTCGATTGCCTGCGTGATGTTGACGACATTCAGAGTGACGTTACATTGACTGAATAGGGAGTGGGGGAAATTATTCGTCACGCCCGTGTGGTCCCAAAAGTCCACATACTTTCCGAGCCCGATATCAATTTACTTCTGATATGCAATTTGATATCTAGATCGATGTACGTGTCGTTATCGGCAGGTATTAAAAATTCCAGATCATTTTGATCAACGGGGGGTGATTGGTTTGTACGCCGTCTGTATTGTCCCGAGTACAGATGTCTCTATAGGCCTATGTGCAAACATGTCAAACTCGCTATTAACTGACGCTATCTCCGCAGCTGCGGTAGACATGATCGGCTGCTGAAGAGTGACTGAAGTGAAACTAGGAAGAGATGTCTCTTTTTATTATCTTTTTCGCGGCACGCTTCATCTTTTTAGGCTTGCGACCATTCTTCTTCTTCTCCTTACCTCCGACAACCTCACTGTGGGCGCGTTTGCGGCCACGACCCCTCAATTTGCTAATCAAATTTTTAGATGGATTCAATCACGTGTTTAGACACTATATCCCCTGGACACTCTTCGTCGCGTGCCGCGATATCGGTAAGCATTTTGCCACCAGTACGCAACGTCTCGCGACCCACTGCTTTGGCCCCGCTCTACAGGAGTGAGCGTGCCCAACGGATGAGACTGCCGAAAAAATTGCCGATCCCGTGTCTTCGCTGAAGGTAGAGCGGGGCGGAATAGACGGGACCGATCCCCGTGGTGGTAAGTCCACGTCCAGCCTGATTTAGGTAGTACATTTCTAATGGGTGCATCGCCCTATATGTCGTATTCAAGATGGCGACGCCCCGTTTTATGCACTTTTTTTACCACTTGTAATTTTTCCGAAAATGAAGGAACACTTTTGTGGGCGTCGTGCCGTCCTCGAAGGGGATGTGCATCCCCTCGTTCATCAGGAATTCTATTCGATTGTCCTGAAATCTCCGCTGCTCGACAGGCACGTAATACGCGTTTCGAAACTCGTGCTGACATGATGATGATGATGATGATGGGAAAACGAATGTCCTCATGTTGCGGACGGTGCTGTCGGCCACAAATTGCGGTGATATCAGGTTACTGTATATTAGGGCGGTGGTGTCCTGCCACATGGGGGTGAGGAACACGAAATTTCACACAGCCCCACTTCCCAACTGGAGGTTGAACCCAGGTCCACGGGCTGAGCTAGTTTCACCGTGAAATCGGCGTGAGTATTCTGTTCGTAGATGTCACGCGAGGCGTTGCTGAACAGAGTGACGTAAAAATGGTTAGTATTCGCCATACTCTCTCAGATATTCTTCAGGCTAGTTGCAGGCACCCAAGAGTCGAAGTCCTGACTGTAACCTCGCCAGCGGAAGGGATATTCGCGAATGCCACGTCTGACCCTCTTGTCCAGTATTTTATCTATCTTATAGAATGTCCGGTCAGTTATTCGTACGGGAGTCAGTTCCTCGCGATAAAACTGGCCGTCAATTGGTGTGCCATTAAATCCTCTAGTTCATAGAAGGCACGCGGCCGCCTATCGATTACTTTGGCGACCTTGAAAATATCTGTGCTGAAATTCTGTTCGGCAGCTTTGGCAAACCGCATCTTCTCTCTGCTGATGCGCACGTGCTGCCCCACCCGAAACGTCGCTGCTTTAGCGACGCGAACGCGTCCCCTCCGGGCATCCTGCATCCTCTTCCATATCGCCAGCACGTCCGAGTCGGTGACTCGCGAGGGCGCCATGCCAGTCGTCGAGTGAACCGTGTTATTGTAGGCCTTGGCAAATTTAGGCAGAACATCGATATATCTGTACGTATTTTTATGTGTAAAGTATTTATAGAGTCTATTGCGAATCGTGCGATGCACGCGTTCCACTACCGCACATTTCAAGTCAGTTTTCCTGCACACCTGAAACCGGATGCCTTCGTCCCGTAACATGTCCTGGAAATGCTTATTTAGAAATTCCTTGCCCTCATCAGTGCGCAACCAAATTGGGCGGCGCTGGTCATTTAATATGGACCGAAACGTCGTAGCGACACGAGGCCCGCAGTTCGTCCTCATGGGGATCAGGTGTAGATATTTCGAGAATACGTCTATTACCGAAAGAGTTATCCAAAATTATATTTAGCATAGGGCTGTACATCCATCAGATCGCATTCCCAACATCCATTACGTTAGACACTGTATAGGGATTACGTGCGAAACGCTTTCTTACAGGTCTATGAAGCGTATACGCGTCCTGTTTCTCCAACCATGCTTTCATGACGTCAGCAGACTTCTTTTTGCGTTTGCCAGATGCAGCTTCCGCAGAGGTGAGAATGCCGACGGTCGGGCAAAGTCATAATATAACATGCTAATAGTTGACATTAATATTTTTTCCCACTTACGACGTAACGCTGATTCTACACCGCGTCCCTTCGGTTTCGCAAAGAGGGGTGCAATGACTTCGCGAAATTTCTTTCCTGGCGTTATATTAATGTTATCGCTGGGCTGATATGTATTCAAATGAGCATTAGTCAATATCAATATTTTTTATGTCTTCAAGTCCTCCTTGCCTATAATTTGCGTATTCACATTCTTACGCGTCAATAATTCCCACAGCCCCTCCGTACCTCTAAACACTGTTCCCTTAATTGCTAATTAGTATCAGGATCCATAAACACCGGTGTATCACCAATCATTAGTTGCCCACCATCCCTACGGATACCGTATTTTGTGTCGAGAAAACGTCTCAGGGGACTAGCTACTTTTTCTTCTTCTTCCTCCTCCGTGACGTCATCATATCCTTGTTCAGGGGTCTCTGCCGAAGGAAAGGGGGAGGGGGCGGCGATTTCGCCTCAACCTTCAACTGTTTTTCGCTTAGATGAGGCTCAGGAGAGGAGGAGAAGGGCATCACCCTGTCGGACATCACTCGTCTTAGGAAATCCGAGATAGCCTTTGTTCGCGTATTTCGTCTAATATCGGCCTTGCGAACCTTATGGCGCATCTTAAGCCACTCTTCATATGGATGGTGCTTTTTACGTCTGTTACAACGTTTCTTACGCTCGCGAGGCGAGGGGCCCCTATGGTATTCATCGGCTGGGACGAAGTACATCTTACGTAACAGGTTTATCAGGGCTTAAAGATTAAGCTGGCGATCGTAGACAGAATCGCGCCCAGTAGCGGAAGTAGAATTCCCCCGCGCTGCACTATGATCCGTTTCTTGTCAGAAAGCGGTAGGTGTCTGTCGGCGACCTTGCGAAGTGCTGACTTGTGTTTTTTAACTTACGCTTCTTACAACCTGACAACCGTATATTTCCATTCAGAACATTCAACACACATTCCCTTATACAGTTCACGAGCTCCTTGTTAAAATTAGTTATGAGGACTTTACGTAATCTCTGTTCAGCTGTCTTGAGTAGGTAAAGGGCGTGGTGATTCGACTTCAGACGTTTTATTGCCTATATCGGAGTACACGACTGGAGGAAATTCTTCCGGGAATATGTTGGTTCGAAACCGCAGCCCGTCATTCGTGTCTTGTGTCAGATCTAAGATGAGGTATTCCAGGGGTCTGTGTGTCGCATCCAGGTAGGCGTTATATAACCCGAGACTATCATCGGGGTACACTTGATTGGCCAATTACATTAACTGCTTCTTATCTCCGACGTTTCTCAACGCGACCACGTAATGGGCATTCAACGATATATCTCTACAGTTGCGACACTGATGAAACAGATTTTGCGTGATCAAAATTACGCTGATATTTCTGTGATGGCTGCCTCTCGTAAACAAGTCACACACTTGTTTCGAATAGACGTCATTTAACAAATCGTCTAGGATCACGAGGCGCGGTCTATCGACACGGCCATCGCCACCACCAAAGTTCTCCTGTACGCCCTCGTAATATGTAGTGTTTGAGGGCACCATCCGACGTTTCGGAGCAGCAGTCTTCTCACTGTAACACCAGACCATACCACCACCGTATACGCCTTCAATGCAGAGGGCGGCGAGGTTCTGTAGCAAGCGTATGCAGAAAGACGTTTTGCCCGACTTGCTACGTCCGCTCACTAAACACAAGAATCATCACTCTTGGATGATCGAAGGTTATGACACGACCCTTTCCCTCCCTCCCCATATTTATACCCAAATGGAACGGACGTATTGTCACCTAACCGCCGCCTCTTGATAAATGAAATACGCTACATCTTATCTTCCGGTTCGGTGACAATTGAGATGGTTCCCCTCCCCCTTCCTCTTTCGCTTAATCTTATCTTGGGTATGTACATTTATAACAGGGGATTCATCCCCTTTCAAAATCATGTCCCTGATTACATCGAAATTTAGCAATTTCGACGCCCTGTAATTGAGAGTTATGCCCCTCACTTTGCAGACGGTTCGACTGGCCCCGGTCACAGTATGGACCATCCTGTGTGCATCGTTCTTTGGCCCACCACACGTAAATTCCGAAATTTTTTCTGAGGGGCGCAACTCCGAGGTCATGTCCCCCAATTTGTCCCCTGTTTCAATCAGTGGGGATCCGGCCCCCTTCGGCTGAATGCATATCACAGAGTCTGTTTTACAGTACATCGCGTTCTCTCCAAGCTGGTCAAGGTAAAGGTACAAATGTATCCTAGCTGCAGCGGTTACGTAAGCCCCTATTACCTGATTCGTATGACGCAAACTAGGCACGTGTTACTCTGCTCCATACTTCCACGCGATCCAGACTACGTCATCGCTGGCAAATACAAGGTTCATCACCTCGATGACAAGTGTGGACAAAAATACACACAGTTCTTTGGGCTCCTTAATTATTTTGGTCATTGATCGATCGTTTCTCTCCGTCAATTTACCCCACATGGGGTTGAGACAGAGTTTGGCCAGACCCCGTTTGGCAGCGTTCTACCTGATTGCTTCCTTATCGAGTCTTATACCTTCACTCTGCCAAAACGAGTCCACATATCGGTCCTCTCCTTCGGGACTGTGGACCTAGCCGGGATAACCGCTAGCCTCCGATTTCAGTTTCAGGAACGTATTTATATAGTCCACAAAATTCCACCATCGCCTGTTTTGGGGCTGTATTTGTAACCTGATACTCATACACCTCATATATTTCGAGTATCCGGTACCCCTTTTCAACGGCCAGTTTCACCTCATCCATTACCCACGTACCGGTGAGGGCACGATTTCTCACTTGAGGAGGAGTTGAGGACTTACGGTCTACACAGGCAAAACATGATTTTATTATTACATCTGAAAGGGAGGATGGGGTTATACAACTTCCCTGGCGGAACGATCGAACATTTAATCAGGCCATCCATACGTAGGCACGCTTCTATATTCTTACACATATCCCCTACGTGAATGATCGGATGACGCAGGGGAACTTGAAGTACTTGCATATGTAGGGGTAGAGGCTCATGACGTCGACATATTGTGTAGTCTCATTCTTTCGTGCCTTATAGTGAAGACGCATGGTTAAGGTTCGACCCCCGTACAGGGCATCACGAGTCCGCAACGGACTCTGGGGATGCGCGAGCACTTCGGGCCTTCCTGCATCGTCGAACTCACATTCCCATTGAACTTTGACCAGGTAGCCCGCTCGTATAATCTGCTCCATGCGCGCCATTGTCCTCTCGTACCGTTCGGCCAAGGCACCGCACGTCACGGAACGGCTGACACGTATGGCCGTGCCAGTGGCACCCTAAGAACTCGTATATTGTACGTGTGTCAGGGCAATAAACATATACACTAAAGTGGGGCAATTCGGGTACTTTAAACCCGCGACCGTTACGACCGGGCATTATCTTCACCCCATCAATCTACTCCATGTGAAGCAGCCATATCAATGCCTTCTTACTATAATTGTGATTGCAGGTATATCCCCAGTCGGTATGATTCCGATAGTGTCTGGCTACAAGAAACGTTTACTCAGAAGCTTGTTGCATGCCTACCCGATAGTTATTGACTCGAGAATTACTTCTAAATTTCCTATTTGGATAAACTCACGCCGAGAAACTTTTGACTCCTGTCTTAGTACTGTGACGTCATCATGACAGTAACTTTCGAGCACGCGTCTGTTGTCGAAAATGGGTTCCTTCTGGCTCTCGTACCACGCGAGAAACTACCTCCTCTCCTCTTCACCCATCTCATTCACGCCGTAATACGAGACGTCGGGGATTGGGCCTACGTAGTCGTAGGTTTTCCTCAGTATTGAAATAATAAGATTACCACGATTTGCAGTCCGTCAGCCCAAACGCCTCGGGCAGCTTACGCAGTGGGCAGGGGAGGAAGGACACGCTATCCAAAAACACCAGATGCTCCGTCTTCATGCACATGATCTTCAGTCCATTCATAATCAGTTCGGGTTTCCATTTTAGCATGATGGCCCTATTCAAAATGAAATGAAGATCAAACGCCTTGGCAATATGTGTTATAGCAACGATCTTATTGGCCCAGGGGCATGATTCTGTTAGATATGAAAGTAGCTCCTCCACAGGATCTTGCCAGAACGAGTGCTTCGTCCTACCACAAAGCACGCAGTCTTCTCCGTCTTCCTTGTCTTCGCATCGCGAACAGAAGTCTTACACGCAGACGACATTAGGTACGTGTAGCTTAGCGTCGGCTGTGTACCTAGTACTTTGGGTGGCTTCAAAATCGTAGAATGCGTACAGTACCTTGTCACATGAGGGGGCAGCGCGTCCTTCAACGGTCGCATATAACACAGGTGACCCATTCCATTGTTCTGCTTACAGTTGTCGCAGAACCACTTGTTACACTCGTGATTGTCGTGCGTCACGATCCATTCGCACGTCCTACAGCACCTCTTTCATTCACACACTAATTTTTTCTTCGAGGTACTCTGCTTGTGGTTCGCGAAAAACGTGTGACTTCTAAAGTGCCTATTACATTCCGCGCAGGGGATTCTAACGCCTGAGAATGAGCACGGGGGACAGGCCATGCAGTCGCTACGAGTCTGGTATCAGGCGTGCGTGACGTGAATTGTACACGATTTTTTGCACCGCTTACACACAAACTTTCTAGCCGTTGCCCCAGTAAGTTTAGCGATCACGTGATAATGCCGTTCGACATCGTCACACAGTAGATTAAGTATTTTTAGTGAAGTACACCTGCCCTTCAAAAATGATGTTATCGCAGCTCAGACCGCGGTAGACAACTATCTTATACTCCCGAAAGTTCAGGGATCCCCGCACCGTTAGACAAATCTATGCCGGTCGTCTCGAGTAATATTTCGACAACGTGACATATCTTCCTGTCTTGTGTATTCGCTTTATAATTCGGATCTTTATCTACTTTTGCAATCGTTATTACCAAGGCATGTGCTAAGCATTTCTCTTCTGCATTCATCTCCACGATACACCTCTTGAAGTGCGCCATTACGGAGAGCGGTCTGCCCCTGCTCTTCAGGAGATTTACCGAAACCGACGGGCATCCTGACCTAATGCACGGTTACGAACAACGTGTCCTGTGCATAGAACCTAGAATTCGACAGGAAGACCAATTAAAAAAACACAATTTTCTAACACTTCCCTTGATACACCGAGCAGCACTGCTGTTTCATTTGATTGTTGCTGCACTTCAATTAACTATTATTGACCAACTAGGTGACACTTGCTTAGTATTTATTGCTCAACATGTTTCAGATGTTAATACATCCATCTTCAGGAGATTGCGGCTACTTGTTACGTTGTTGTGCAGGCTGTAATGATAGAGGTTTTTTGTGTTAATTTATTTATCGAGTGCTAAGTGCTATACTTATATTATGTGTCGTGTGTGGCTCTGTGTGAGTGTGTTTCTGCAAGCGCGTGGTGTTCTGTGGTTCTTGAATATTTTGTGTGTGGTATGTTCTTGTTAATTTATTTATCACACACAAAATGTTCAAGAACTACCGGACACCACACGCTTTCAAAAACATATTCACTCAGAGCCACACACGACACATAATATAGGTATAGCACTTACCACTAGATAAATAAATTAACACAAAAAAACCTCTATCATTACAGCCTACATAACAACTCAACAAGTAGTCGCGAGCTACTGAAGATGGGTGTATTAACATCTGAAACATGTTGAGCAATAAATACTAAACAAGTGTCATCTAGTTGGTCTAACTTTGTTCAAATAACATAGAAATATTAATCTACTATGTAGAAAACTAATGATATTTTACTCATAACAACCCTAGGTCACGCTACCTACTACTGAAGCAACCAGATCTCATTCCCACACACATACCCCCAATACCCTAAAATAAGCACCCCACACATGTAGCCTAGCTACTCTGTAAGATAATTACAACGTGAGGATGGCCAATATATAGAGCCAATACATGCATTTGTACCCAATGTAGTCGTATACTCACTGTGCTACTGTTGGAAAAATGGTTGTGTTTGGATGTATATACAATAAGAGAAAGATTTTTCTTAATGAATTATTCCTACTTTCAATACAGTAATTAAAATAGCGGTACTGTAAAAGGTCAAGTCAGAATCGGAGGCAATTTGTGTTATGTATGTGGTGTGTTAGTGCACTAGAAATATGTCGTGCTTCAAGTCAAATGGAACCTTAGTAGAGAGCATTGCACTTGGGGATGCTTCGCCCACTTTTCTGCGCGACCATTCACAGCAAAGCACCACCAAACCTGACCCCTCCCTTTCTCTGCGCGACCAATCACAGCAAAACACTGCCCACTACCGACCACTCCCCCTTCTCTGCTGCCCCACCAATAAGCGACCAATCACATAAAAGCGCCCGGCAAAGCGACCAATCATATAAAAGCACCCCCACAAAGCGACTAATCACACCAAAACACCCTACCCCGAAGCGGCCAATCACATCAAAACACCCACAAAGAGCGGCCAATCACATTAAAGGACCACACTACTGCCTTATGGAGTTACGCGACTAACCCTATTGTAATGAAATTAGGTCGGCCTAATTTATATGCAAATAACGTAATTGATATGCAAATTATCTACTTGGTATTCATGTGTTATATTTTGATATGCAAATGATAATATTTATACGGTCTTTATTTTTATGCAAATATGGAAAATATTTTAGTCCCAGTCACATTAGTTTTAGACCGGTAGACTGAAGTTTATTAGGATGGACGCGTGCATTTTTTCAGTATAACTGCCAGAGCGGTGTTTACAATACGGCGGGATTTTTAAAATTGTTTAACCTAACTTATTACAATATGGTTGATATATAAAGCTACTTTTAAACGCGCGAGCGGACAAGAGCACCGAATCCGAAGTTTACCTCGGGCGTAAGCGCGTTTGAACATGCAGCAGAGCTAAATTCGGGGAAACATAGCGCAGCGCACCGGGCAAAACCCATTAACGTTCCTTTAGGCAGATAACATTACAAACAAATTAGGCACCTGCACATGCCACAAGCCATATCCATTAGTGTTAGAAACCCACTTAGCTGACATGACGCAGTACGTAAACAAAGATATTGGGTGACCTAATTATGCTAGACTGTATGGCGCCGGATATTATTTTGAATGTTTGAAAGAGCGCGCTAATTTTAAATTAAACCCAACATTATGTTTGAATTGGCGCTTCACAATATGGCCACCTACGCGGTACATTTAAATTTGTTGCAACTTTAAAGTCCGCCATTTTACAATATGGCTACCAGCGCGCTATTTTTACAATTGATTAAACTATGTCAGCCATTTTCCAATATGGCTACCAATGCGCTTACTTTAAATTAAAATTTATATGACTTTGTGTTTATAGAAAATAGTTGGCTAAAGCGGTAATTTTACGGACCGCGGTTGATCTGCTTAAGGTTCGAATCCTGCGGCTTTAACCATCTGTTTTTTTTAGGGATCCGGGGATAAGGGAAATAAATAAAGACACACAATTTACATTTTACAAACACATACAATGTAAGAATTTTTATTTAAATTGCATAAATGCATATATTTATCCACACTTATAAGCATTTTTTATAATCAGAAAGAGGCGTGTTTTTATATTTTAGTTAATTCGACAATGTATTGAAATCAATGGCATTTATATCTGGAGGTGTACAAAAGAATTTGGATTGAAAACACTTATTGTGCCTATCTGCAAGTTCTTCTTGGAGTCTACCGTATTAGACCACTTTTCTGTCTATGCAAGCACTGGCCAAGTCCAGCAGTTGTGACCAATCTTTTTTACTTAGAAACACTTTAATGTTCTCACTCGTGTTACTGTTATACCTTCCAAAGTACACTGACAGGGTTTGATGCGGGTAACCAAATTCGTGCACTTCACTCTTGGGCATATCACTTCTGAATGTCACCAGAATGAACCAGTGCATCTCATTTAACACTGCGTGACCAGAAGGAGGTCCAATCTTCACTTCCGTTTTGAGGTTATAATCATTGAGGTAGATGGAGACGTACTTTGTTTGTTCCTCGTTGAGGTAGTAGGTACGTCGAAGTAACCCCCACGCAGGCATCTGGAATACATTAAACAAATACCGGTTGAGGAAGGCAGTTTGCATACTGCAGTGTATGAATGTGAAAATTGAGTCACTGCGCTAAAATATAGGCAGTCCGCAATACACACCTGTTTAGACTTGTTGTGACATGTAAACGTGCAGCTGATGTTTGGCAGTCTTATGTCAGTGAGTGGATGGCATTTTAGCTGAGTGATATCAATAACTCTACTATAAATAAATAAATGTGTTTCTAGGGTCCGAACCAATAGACTGCACCAGCGAATGATGCCTCGCGATGTACCACAGTCTCCAGCTCTGAATATAGTACATCACCATCATTCCAATTACACCCGTGGTCTATAGCTTCATTTATTCGGGCGTTAAATATTGGTACTTCCTTCCAGCCGTACGGCCTCTTAAATAAAAATGACGCAACGCTGTTACTGTGCAAGTCTATAGCCGCCAACTCGTTGACCCCCATATCAACATCTCGCCCTTTCAAGTATGTGAAATCAATCAATTAAACAGATATTGTCAACTGATAGAATATGAATGAAGGTACCATATTTATATTTGTGGTTTGCAAGACTGCTGCTCCTCCAACCGGCCGCAATCAGGACACAATCCAAACTGAGCGCGGAACATGCGCACTGCCTTTTTATCGTTGCATGTGTAGCGTTCAGGAATAAAGCTGTTTACGAATGACGTCATGGATAGCCCTCTGGCTCTTTGGAGTGCGTACAAGAAGCAGTAATGTCCGCAGACATTCTAAGTTAAACCCTTTAGTCTTAGGCGGTTAAATGTCCAAGAATTTGAGTGGCGCTGCAGTTATGCCTTGATTTCAAATTTTAATGGAGGTAGTCTGTACGAATCAAAATATTCGGCGTACCCAGAATCGGAAAAACAGACAGCGAGGCGGGCATGTAATACTTATCAAGGTTAATAACATTTATTGCGGGCTTTATAAGTGTGGATATTATAAGATCAAATCGATAAAGTCCTTGAAAGTACTTTACAAGTTTAGTTAAAACCTTTTGAATTTGAATGCTATTCATTCTACTGTAACGTTCCTAGAGTGGTCTATTTGTCTTGTCTTGTCAGCATAAAATTGCGTGTAACAAGTTCAGGCAGCGGTTTTTTAAAAGCGTACCTCTATACGCACATTTCCTTGACGATATAAACTTATATGCTCTTCGTCAGCCTCCGTATCAGGTTTCACGTTAAATCCTAATACGTAAAAGACCCTTTGTCAACATTTTCTGTGTAATCATGTGAGCACAGTCGTTGTGATAAATACGGTACTTGAAAATAGTGTTTCGTAAGCTGTGGTAGAATCAAAGGTTGAAGAGCAATCAATTATCACAGTTCCGCAGGGTTCTGAACTCTGTTTAGGAACAGCACAAGGTTTGTCATATCATAGTGATGAAGTGGAATGTATTCGTACTGGCAGAAACAACGAAGGCTGTGTTTTTGACGGATGCTATGAGAATCATTTCGGGAATTGGTGCAAGGAATGCATTATCGATAGAGACTTCCTGGGCACCAGAACTCTCTGTAAATGTTTCAGTCTGAGTATGTGTACAGGATAATGTGCTTTGCGCTTCATAGCTGAAACATTAGCGTGAAGAGCTAATAGAAGAGGGGGTTTTCAATTCGACTTGAGTGATAAAAAGAGTAGCGTCCAAAATCATGACACGCACTTTCTTGTCGCCTGAAGGGGCTAAAAGATAAAACGATTATGGTGCACGTGTAAGTTTAATGTTTATGTCAACAACGTTAATTAACATTTTTTCTGATTTGAACAAGTCAGCATGGAGCTCCCCATATAGTTCAATAAAGTTAAAGCTGCTGATGTAATTTAACCGTTTGACGTAACCACTGTTGTCTTTGAGTTCTCCAGGCGAATGGAGATACCAAAAACTGGAAACTAGATGCGTGTCAGACGTGTCAGAAACGAAGATTAGAATCATTTCGAGGTAAGTCTTGCAATGATAGTTCGTCTCGTGCAAAGTAAATGGTTTACCGTTTAGTGAGATACTGAGAGAACTAAACATTGTATGGAGGAAGTCGTTAACACAACCCACTGTGTTTGGTGTTTGGTTCAGCACCTTCTGTACCTGATCCACCAGTCTTGACAAGTGTGACGCGCAAGAGAAAATGCACAAAATTTAAATCTATGTGGTAATTGCTATGGCCCGAGCAATTAATTCTACCTGAGCATGGTCGTCTCCTGGCGCAATAGGTTTTTATGTAACAGTGTGACTATTTACGACAGGTGTTTGAATACTGCGTTTGAGGAAGATGTGAAACCCCGACATTGAGCACTCCATTATTTCTCTGTGGAAATATCCTTCACCTTCTTACATTTGCCTCGAGACTGAACTTTTTCCGAATTGCGCTTCCTTTTTAAATCCAATCCAGACACCGTCATCTTTTTAATCTATTCTTGGAAGTAGTTCGTTGCTTCACTGAAATGATTTTCGAAAATAGCACCCGCAGGTTGTTCTGGTTCCGTATTGAGAATATAAGTTATTATATTTGAAACTTTTTTCAACGCCTCTTTTCCGACCTCCTTTGCCACTGAATACAATAGAGGTTTTACAAAACGAAAAATCCCTCAGAAGGAGGACCCTATTCCGTTACACCTCTGAATCCTGAAACCAGCACTCTAAACATACCAATCTCACCACTGCCACTTTGATTTACGTAGTACCGTGTATATCTATCCATTGTAACTACCATACAGATAATCATTACGCAGAGGACTTCTTTTTGAAGTGTAATATTACCAAACATAGAATATGGCTATCTTCATACAGCACATTGTTACCAGTTTTCAGAATTAAACGAATCGAAATTGACTATATAAAGGATTGTTCGACTGGTTTATACAATGGGTAGAGATATCTATGATAACCCGTGTCGATGGGAAGTGCAAGGAAGTAAGTAGTCGCACATAAGGATCTCCAATCAAATTTGGTTTGATAATATCGGTTTAAATGAATATGGGTTCAGGCTGAGCAAAGTTAAAAGCGTCTTTTTGGATACGTTCACTGTGGAAAACGGCCATTAGCAGGGTTCATAATTGTTTCTGCTAAATCGTCAATGCCATTGTATATACGCGCAGGGAAATAAGAAACTAAATTTTCGTTTTCCAAGATGGAATTTTCCCGGAAACATGAAATAAATAACTATTCACTTTGTTTCTGATATTTATTTATATAGTTGCTAAAAATACGAACAAAATTTTCGTTTTTAGACGGTACGTAAAATTGAGGGATATTTGTGAGAAGATCAAATACACATTCATAGTGTTTTACAGTAAATATGATTTCCTCCGAATCTAAACGAATTCTATTTTGCAAGGAATTTTTTACATTTTAGGCTAACAAATTTCGATTAGGCCAACCTCCCATTTACCGTGTTTCAACTCGAGTGGTGTAGCCAATTTGGTTCTAAAGTCAGCTATTGTTTTTGTCGGGCAATAATAACCGGAAATATATGATGGTAATATTACGTAAAAGTGATCTATTATAATTTCTTGATGTCGGTCGCGTTTCTCCGTTGTCAAACGTACTCCTCCAACTCATCTGTGAGGTCTCCCAGATAATCCCCTGTTTTGACTTTTGCGGGTCATTATCCTTCTGAATGGAAATAGTCGAGTCTGTATCACGGTAAAAAATATACTCCCACAACTTACTCAGATCCTCGTACAGTTTTAACCGAGCTTGAGTTGTCACGTAGGCAGCAATCGCCATGTTAACTCTCTTCCCTACGGAAATGTTGTCCTCGGAATATTTCCGAGAGACCCATGCCACATCATCTTTTAGGAATATGAGGTTTGTGACCCCTGTACCAGGACATTTCAAGAGCTCGTTAAACTCTTTCTCTGAGTCTACAATAGTAGTCTGGGCCTTGTTTTGGTTCTGTGCCCATTCGCCCCACATTGAGTCTAATTTGAGTTTAGCCAAAGTTCGTTGCCCTGCATTTTTTGAAATGGATGCCTTGTCTAGAGCAATTTACTCTTCGCGCCGGGAGTCCTCAATGTATCTGTCCTTGGCGTCTCCACTTTGAACCCAGGATGGGTAGCCGGATGATTCGTGTTTCAATTTTAAAAACATGTTTACGTACTCTGCTAACTGACGTCCGTGATTGGTGTCCTTGTCATAGCACGTCACCTCATATTCTCAAACTTCAAACACATCCATTACGCCATAACCCATCTCCACAGCCTTACGTACCTTATCCACTACCCATGTAGAATCTATACACCGCTCCTCATCAAGGGCCTACAATTGCCTTGATTAATTTTGTCGACACAAGCTGAACACAAGGTGAACATCAGTTTGTAGTTGCTTTTGTACTGAAAACTCGGATGATACAGTTTCCTAGGAGGCAGAAATTTACATTTAATAATACCTTCCCTATCCAGACAGTCAGAGGGACAGTCTGCAACCAAGTTCACTTTCGTTTGGCCAAAGGGAAAATTGCCATATTTACAAATTTAGGTTTGCAGACATATTACGTCAACATAGTGGATGTTCTCCCCTTCCTTGACTCTGTAATATGTTTTAGGAGCTTCGGTTCTACCAAGTACAAGACATCTCGAATATTAATTAGAGAATTCTTCACATCGGTGTTCGGGCAAAGTTCATTTTCAAGGCCAGGATTTTCACTAAACAGTTTTCTAAATTCACACCCCTAGATCGCAACAACCTTATAACCAGCGTTTTCGATTATCAGCAACCTCGCCTTAGTTTCCTCATACCCGTTCTCCAAACTTTCTTCGGTCTTACCAATGGCTTTTGTCGATTGGGGATGTAAAGATCCCCATGCTAAAAGCACCCGAGGAACTCAAAGACTTCATTCCTTTTTTGCAGTACCCATCGATTTTCACATTGGGTACCTTAGCCAAACGAACTTCCCTCCCATTACCGACATGAGAAACATTATGACGCCTCCGACAAATGTACGTCAGCCATTGAAGAGCTTCAACATAATGCTGATCGCCCATACGGTAGCCCACTCTCGGTATAGTACCTTCAGAATCTGGTTGCAGAAACATCGTCCTGAACGCCTTGTTGCAAGTAGACGGTATTGTAATGGCTTGCCGAAGGGGGTCCATCTTGACCAATCTAAAAAAATATTACGAAAAGCACAGCATAGCTGCCTCAGTACAATGACGTCATTTATGCCGTAAGCAAACAGTTCCTCTCTATTGTTAAAAGTTTGTCTTTAACCCCCTCAAACCAATCCGAAAATAGGTTTCGTTCATCACCAGATATAAAGTCTGCCCCATAGAACGTGGTTTCGGAATGAGAGGCCTCATATTCCACATTGTTGGCTCTGTTGAAGAAGTGGGGATAGTACCCCTTCTTGGATGTGAGTTCAAATAATTTGGGCATGCCTTTTAGACCCCCTGGCAAATAGTTCAGCGAATCCAGAAAGTGCAGATTTTCCAGAACCATGCTAAGTTTTTTGCTACCGTCCATTATCGATTGCGAGACCCATCTCAGTTCAAGAAACCTTCTAAGAAGAAACTTTGTGTCATATCCACGAAAGTTGTGTGAAATTACACAAATCTTATCCGCGAATGGTCGGGACTGCCGGAGATAATCATTAAATTTACCTGCGGGATCTTACCGGAACGCATGGACACTCTTCCAACACTGTTCAAATCAACACTCAAATCATCCACGGCTTCACACTTAGAACACATTTGCTGGGCAAAAATGAGGTTCGATATGTGCACAAAAGGACTAACACGGTTCTCAAGGTCTTGTGGCAATCCGTATCGAAGAAAACCTAACAAAACTTTTCCGATAACTTGCTAGGCTTCAGTGGAGCCACGTAGCAAAAGTGTCCTATAGGTTGGTTGTTTTTACAATTATTACAAAATTTCCTGAAACATTCATGCTTCGAATCAGTTGTTGCCAATTTACTACAATTTTGGCATATTTTTCTCCACTAACAAACTAGCTTGCCTTTCACTTTGAGAGTTAAATGATTCTGACACATTTCTCACTGAGAATCCGTCTGTTGCATTTACTCCAATACTTTGTGTGATCCTTAGTACATGGTAGTTTTGCAGCACACAGGGAGCAAACTTTTTCACATTTGTGCGTTTTGTCGTATACTGTCTCACACTCGTTACATCTTTAATCTTTCGCCATAGCACCCTTAAGTTTGGTAAATACATTGTAGTGCTCATTGTCCCTATCATAGAGTAAATGTAGTTTCTTGGCCGAACGTGAATTTCCACTAAACATAGCACTATCGGTGTTCAATCCGTCAAACACTATAATTCGGTAGTCCGAAAGGTGGTCTTGAAACACCCGGAGTTCCTCAGCGTCTCCCTCGTTAGACAGATGAACACCGGAATCCTTCAGGAGATCTTCAACGGGGTTTTTCAAGCCATAACCATGCCTATATATTGGTATTTTGGGTCATCATAAACACGAGTCATAGCGATAGTATGTGCATAATCAAAACAACTGGGAGCCTCTTTAACTGTAACGATACACTTTTTAATAGAACTCAGCATATCTATTGAACGCCCCTTTGTCCTAACTCCACCCTTTCCATCAGTTATCTTTACATGGTCCAGATGTACTTCGAGGCGGTCACTCAGTCCAAATCTTGCATTACTCAGAATCACATTCCGGAGTACAGCCCAGACCGCATCAAATTTAAGCTGGTCCCGATGTCGCAAACTATTGCCATCCACTTTATCCTCCACGTTCTCAGAATTGTGGATTCTGAAACCCACCAAATCTCAACCTGGCACGTCATCGACTAGGTAGGTTGTCAATGCTGTAATACATTTCTTTAGATAATTACCATGGTTAGCACTTCGACCGCTGAATTAAACTTGATTAGCAACTACGCCAGGTCGCGTTAAATGTTGGAGAAGATTTTTAGGTCTCATCAAAAATCATAAAGTGTAGCAGTTCCGACAACGGGTTGTTCCTACTAGGAGAGGGTACTTCTTCCCTGCTTACAGAAGGGTTCTAAGCAGATGGAATAGCTCTCTATCTACTAAGAAACACTTTCTTGGCCATTATATTTTGATTTGTAATAATACCACTTACTTGAAATTAAGTATTAAACGCAGTTCCGAAGACTGCCGCAGGTACCAGGTATCGACGAAAGGTATCGAACAAAGTAGCGGAGATTACGACAGGTCTCGAACTAGGTAGCCTTGACATGACTCGTAAAATGCACCCTTCGTAACTAAGCAGAGTTCTCAACAACAGCAGAGTTCAGAATATTTCTGTAGGGGTCGCGTACGTCAATTTATAGCTCACTCCTAATGGTCTCACTAATCGATTACGAGATCTATATCTGTCTAATTATTTTGTCCTTAGGGGGTTAAAGGTACCAGTCAATTAAGTGGACCTCTAACACTAATGAATATGGCCTGAGGGGTGAAAGGTAAAAGTCAGGTAAGTAGGCCATTAACGCTATTGGATGTGGCCTGAGGCTTGTACAGGTGTCTAAGTGGATTTGTGATGTTATCTGCTTAAAGAATATTAATGGGTTTAGCCCGTGACTCAGCTAATTAGCTCCGAATTTAAATCTGCTAGAGACCTTGTGTACATGTTCAAACCTGCTTACCTCCGAGGCAAATACCAAACTTCGGATTCGGGGTTCTCGCCTGCTCTAGCCTTTAAGTTATATTTTAAATGTAGCGTTCTATAGCAACCATATTGTAAGATGTTCAAACAATTTTTAAAATATCAGTCATATATAAAAATTGATAAACACCGCTCTGGCTGTCATATTGAAAACATGCACGCGTCCTTCCTACTGTAAGATAGCGCCCATTCTAATGAACGTCAAAGAGTCTACCGATCTAAAACTATTGCGAATCGGACTTAAATAACTTACGTAATTGCATTAAAATAAAGACCTATTAATTTTATCAATAGCATATAAAAAAGAACAAATTGTGTGTTTACTTTCATTATACCTGCGATAGGTTCCTTTACAAAAGAGATGGTTAAAGCCACAGGATTGGAACCTAGAATAGATCAACTATGAGTGTTGAATCTTACCGCTTCAGGGAACTCTTTTCGAGAAACAGAAAATCATTAGAAGTTTAATTTAAAGTTTGCGCGCTGGTCGCCATATTGCAAAATGGTGGACCTTAATGTTACGTTTCACTGAAAGTTAGCGCGTTGTTAGCCGTATTGTAAAATTGCAACTTTAAAGTTAATTTTAATTAAAAAAAACTAGCGCGCGGGTAATTGTATTGGGAAATGGCGAACTCAGTGTTATGTTTCATTTAAAGTTCGCGCGATGGCAGCCATATTGTAAAATGGCGGTGTTAGGTTAGAACAAATTTGAGATTGGCGCTCATTCAAAATAGCGGAAAGTGCCAAATCAAACTTAAAGTTCGTTACCACATGTTTTAAAAGTACCGCATTCGTAGCCATATTGGGGAAGCGACAATTCAAACTTAAATTTGGGTTAAAAAATTTTAAAAAATACCGCACTATTGGCCATATTTCAAAATGGCGGAGCTTAATGTTAGAACAAATTTCAAAGTGTTGTTCATTCAAAATGGCGGACATTAATGTTGGGTTATCGCTCATTCAAAAATAAAGCCGGCTCCATACTGTATGCAATAATTAGGTTATCCAACATATTTTTTATATAATACGTCATTTGTTGACATCATATGACCATCGCCATATTTGGTTAGACATCAAAGGCTAAGGTTAGGTTAGGCGCCATATTGTCTATCTTAATTAGGTCAACCGCCATATTTGTTTTCGTAATACGTTATTTGTTTAAATATCGGAATTTAATGTTACGTTAGGCGCCATACAGCCTGGGATAATTAGGTCATACACCATATTAGTGTACATTACGTGACCGCCTTGGGCAAGGTCGTCTGTCTTTCTTATTTTCATACAACGTTATTTGCTTACATATCAGAAGCTAAAGTTACGTTAAGCGCCACACAGTCTGGATAATTAAGTCCTCCAACATATTTTTTTACATCAGATGACCGACTGGGGCAAGGTCGTCCGCTACATTTGTTTACATATTACGTCATTTGCTTACATATACGAGGTTAAAGTTAGTTTATGTGACACACTGCCTACCAAAATTTTGTAATTCGTTATGTTTGTTTACACCACGTGACCGCCTGCGGCAAGGTTGTACGTCATTTTTCTCTACGTATGACGTCACGAGGCCATTGACCCCGCCGCCATATTTGTTTACACCACGTCACCTGTGACGTCACAGCATCCCAAACAGCGACCAAAAAGATCGGCGCTCACCGCTCTGGTCACACTGCTCTGACCTGAAATGATAATTTTACATTCAACCACACACAAGTTGGTCGAGTGATAAACACTAAGAGCCGAAAAATAGAATCAAAAAAAGAGAAAAAATACATTCTTCTGCACAGTCTTCTTGTAGGACGATATGAGAGCTTTAACACACTTCCCCCGTGATATATCTTATCACTAGATTTTAAGATTTTTGCACTAATTCACAGGCGATGCTAATAACTTATGAATTGTTCGCTTAAATTTTCCAGAAATGGTGTTCACTATCACTACTCTTACGTGCCCATCTGAACGTGGAAATATTTCACTAAACATTGCTAATCTCGAAGACATGGGAGGCAAGTTGTTTCTCTAAGCAGTATTAGTATTCCACGCTGGAGTTCTGTTTGCTGGCGGGGCCATTTGTTGCGTTGCTGCAAGCTCTTCAAATAGTCAGCTGACAAACATTTCCATAAATGCTGATTGAAATGTTGAGCTCGCTGCCATCTGGATAAGCTGTTTATTGTTGTATTTACAAAGTCTGGCTAAGGAATGGAGGTCAACATGGCAACAATAGGAAACGGAATTGGGCTCAAAACACTGAACTAAGTGCACAACACAGTTAACAGCGCACAGTACAATGAACACAGTGCACAGTACACTGCTCACAGCGCACAGTACACTGAACACAGTGTACAGTACACTGAGCAGAGTGCAAAATACACTGTTCACGGAACACAATTCACTGAAAACAGTGTAAAGTACACTGATCACAGCGCACAGTATTCTTAAAACAGTGCACAGGTCACTGAACACAGTGCAGAGTACACTGAACACAGTTCAGAATACACTGTACACAGTGCACAGTACTCTGACTACAGTGCACGAAACATTGTTCACAGTGCACAATACGCTGAACACAGTGCACACTTCACTGAAGGCAGTGCCCAATACACTGTTCACAGTGCACGGTACACAGAATGTAGTGCACAGTACACTTTTCACAGTGCACAATAAATTGCTCACAGTGCACATTACACTGAACACATTGCACAGTGCACTGAGCACAGTTTACAGTACACTGAAAACAGTGTACATTCACTGTTCACAGCTAACTGCGTCTAATGCTTATCTTCACTCACATAAATCCAAAAACACGCCTTCATTGCGTAAACTAATGAATTCCATTTCCTGTAGTCTTAAGAAAAATATCTACAGTAAATAAGCGAATTAAAAATCGCAGGTGCATTTTTCATACCTTATACAATTTCCGTTCAAAATGTCGCCTTCTCTGAACCAATCTGATTCAAACGTAAAATCCCACACTGATGTTGATAATATCTGCAGTTTCTTAAACACACTGAATGTGTACTGTGCCTGTTACATAAGTGACAGTGCTGTTTTACTGCATAGAGTCCCGTCTGGTGATCACAAGTCGTTACAATGAACCGAACAGAAATATGGCAGACTAAACTCAACACAATGAGTGCGTTTAACAGCCTAGTGAATTCCGCAATGTTGATGGCTTCTACAAACACATTTTCTCCCTTCTGCCGTATATTTTGCACCAACAAGCATTTATAATCTGTTGTTATGTTCCTATGAATTTCTTACGACACTCACATTGCTATTTGCTCACCCACTGCCTGTTCGAAAACCCTGTATATCTCGGTACACCATCAGTAACAAAACTATGTCTTCACAGTTACCAGCACTTGCACTGCGACTACAGTACCACAGTTGTGACACTGTCTGTGCTGGAACTGGCACAGTTAGCAGAAGTGTTCAGATTTATTGTAGTGTGTTAGGTTAAAGTTATGAACTGGATTGAACTAGCTGAAATGTCAATATCATTATTTTGTGAAGAATGAAATTTACTACCAAACTAAATGGAAGCAAACTAATCAGTAGATATGACAAGCTGCAATTTCTATCGAAGATGTTATCATCAGTGATTAAATGGAACAGACCCTCTACAGCATCTAACATCGACTCGTTCATTCTAGAATTTTCACACATAATATTAAACCTGAAGTTTCTTTAGCAGTCTGCCGATATTCCTGTATAAAGAACAAGTGAAGAAACGAATCCAGCACCATCCCTGCATCTTGAAGCCCCTCTTCATTACTACCTCGCAATATGATCCTCTCTACAGTTTGTCTCACAATTGGTGGGAATTTTTCTTAGGATTATTCATTCTCCGTAAAGTGAATCTGAAATGCAAATAGCTGTTCCTTCCAAAATAACCGTCACGTTCAGCATAACTACAAGCACAGATACGTCATATGGAGGTGATATTAATTTTTAAAATTGATAACAATAAATCCGAAGTTAATTTAAGCACTTTTATCCCTCCCACCTGTGCTACATCAATAAACTACATCGTGTTCATTACATTCGACAATTTAACAGAACTACTTATACAGAAGATACCGCCGCCACCCCAACAGTTTCACCTGTACACAAAGAATATTTCTCTGACAATCTAGACGTTTTGTCCAACACAGCAGTATGAAATATTCTCACATCGCTCGAATTTTCCAACTCCTGCAGATAGCGTTTGTAGCGTTCTGAGTCATAACGCTTGCACTCACAATCACCGAAAGAAAAAATCGATGTGTGTAATATTATCCCTTTGTAGGGTTTTTTGGCCTGACTATGCATTTTCCTGTGAAATTTTTCGAAAAATATACTCATGGTATTCGTGAGAATCAATAAATTTTTCCTCGGCACCAAACGTCCTGACAATTGGCATCCCCAAAATCAGTAATAGCAGGTCCCGCCAAAAATGCACTGCCACATTGTTGCAGGCAATGACGATGAGACACATTTCACCAATGCCGCGTTGATACGGACATTGA
>Ga0123352_10003090_pt1 | contig 23866 bp, 11 predicted proteins | sample TergutLab28metaG_FD_89700 | JGI IMG/M metagenome (GOLD analysis project Ga0123352, IMG submission 89700) | Labiotermes labralis P1 segment gut microbial communities from Petit-Saut dam, French Guiana - Lab288 P1 | ecosystem: Host-associated > Arthropoda: Insects > Digestive system > Gut ...
AATTTGTTTTTTTATTTGTAACACTTTTTTTTTTCTCATGGGAAATAGGTGATCTCTGGGAAGGATGAGGGGAGGTTTGGGGGTGTGGGGTTGTGTGTGTTTGGGTGGGGGGGGGGGGTGTATCACATCAGTGCTCTAATTATTTATTCATATCTTAATTATACATTGTTACCCCATCATGTTCTTCAAAGTACTGTACAAAAATAAGGGAAATATGTTTCGCCTAATATATGATTTGAAGGGTTTGAGGCATTGACAGACCTTGTTTCTGAGCTCCTACAAGAGGAATTTTCATAAAACTGTCCTAAACTGCATAAAAGTATTATGTAGAACAGTTTACCATTACTGTGGCAATATCGATGTTTTCCTTGGAGTTGACTCAGTAGTAGCTGCCAGTGATTTTTTATATTTTAAGAAAGGAAAGTGCCATTTGTGCTTTAAAACACTCATAATTGTATTTTTTACACAAAATTACATTTAGGTTGAAAGGATCATGTTATCACATAAGTTTCTTGTGTGAAGTTGTACACTGTGCATACACATGTAATGTCACTAGAGCTGAAAACAAGGCAGCACATAAATGATGGTACACAACACGTCACTGAAGTAGAGAAGAAACTGCACAAGGTGGATAGTACTCAGACATGTTACATACAAAAAGAACAGTTAAAAATGACAAAGGACATTTCAGTACCAATCTAATGTAAAATTGATGGATCATTAGGAATCAGCCACTACAGCATTTGTCTGTACACTTAACCAGTATTTTGGAGTTTAAAAAGTTTTGAATGTTTTTAACCTTGCATTATCTATACATATGATAAAATCTGGGGATCTGAAGAAAGTGTGGTACTGCATGTTTGTGTGGTTTTTAATTTTGTTTCCTGAACTTGCCTGAAAGTGACCGAATAGGGTCAAAACATGCAGTGAGTTATATTTGCAAAAGACACATTGTACATAGTTGAAGAGTCGTTGCATTTATTGTACATACTTGTTATGAAAGCACAGTGGGACATCACTCCCAAGTGTTAATAAAAGGGGTGCTCACTTTGATTTATTTCAGAAGACTGTAATGGCTGAGACATGGTATCATATGTCATAGTGCCAGTAAGGGACACTAACCACATACTCTTGGACAGTAATATTTCAGTCCTAATGTGACCCTTTTTAGTAATATTGCTTATTAAAACATGGTGCTTTATTATTTAAATATAATGTGCACCACAGAAAATTCTACCCTTTGAAATTGATTTCTATCTTGATGTAGGAAACATTATTCACGTATAACCTAAAGTAACAGAAAGTTGATGTAGTGGTTGTTTTGAGTTTAGATGCCCATTCATCATCCCCATTCGGAATTTCTTAAGCTCTTAAAGTTAATGAAAGTGCTGTATTGTGTTGTGTTTTGTTAATAGTTTGGCTTCATTATTTCTTCCTTGAAGTGGGCATAAAACTTGCTTATAATGTAAATGTAGATAATGGAAAAAGTCTTCTTTGAAACATATCAGATGGAACTAAGGAAGGTGAGAAGCGTAAAGAAACATTTGTATATCACTTCTTGAAAATAGTGTATGACACTGTGAATTTGGGTTGTAGTGAAACTGAAGCGACACTTCATGTGGCGTAATCACCTGTGTCTAGTCTTCGAGTTGCTGTCATACAACTTGTATGACTTGCTGCGCAACACCAACTTTCGGGGTGTGTCTCTTAACTTGACACGCAAGTTTGCACAGCAGCTATGCACGGCCTTGCTGTTCCTGTCCACGCCTGAGCTCAACATTATCCACTGTGACCTCAAGCCTGAAAATATTCTCTTATGCAATCCCAAGAGGTCAGCTATCAAGATTGTTGATTTTGGTAGTTCATGTCAACTGGGACAGAGGGTAAGTTCACCAGAGTGGAATGATTTGTTTGTCATGTCCATGAATACAGTAGATGTCACAAGTCTTTTCATAAATGTTTTTAACAATGAACTCCTGTTAGTGTCAGTCGTCCCTTTAACCCTTGGGCACCACAATTAAAATGATGTGAAGCAGACCAGAATTTATATGGGCGCTGCATAATATAGGCCATTGTAGGTCATCAACTATATGCATTGTTCAGTGTTTTTAGCATCACACTGCATTATGGGAATAGATGGCATTAGGTAGCAGAGGGTTAATACTCTCAGGGCTATATGCTTTTTTCTGGTCTTCTGAGACATATGTTGGAGAGTCAGCTAAAGATACAAAGATTTGATAGATTTGACAGTATCTGAATGGGGTAAGGACAAAAATAAATGAATCTTGTTTCCATGAGTAAAGATAAACCATGACTTACATGAGTTTTCAGTTGGAAAATTATTGATCTACTGTAATGGTGAAGGACATGTGTATGACACTTTGCTGTTGGATAAAAGATTAGAAGTTTTAATGGATGGGCTGATGTATTTGTTCCTACCTTGATTTTCAAGAAAACTGAAGTCTGGGTGCTTATGAAGGTATTAATTTTTATTCAGATATACCAGTACATCCAGTCAAGGTTTTACCGGTCACCTGAAGTTCTTCTGGGCATCCCATATGACTTAGCCATTGACATGTGGAGCCTGGGGTGTATCCTGGTTGAAATGCACACAGGAGAACCATTGTTCAGCGGTGCCAATGAGGTAAGTCATGATGAAGAGAATTACACTGAAACCTTACCAAGGGATGGTAAAAAAATAAGTTTATTAATGCAGGAAAGCGTTGTATGTGTCAAAAACATGTGCAAATGATAACAAAGAAATGAAAGTTACACATTCTTCACGTACTCCTACAAAAACAGTAAACAAATTCAAGAATTACTGCAATGTCTGCAAATTTCTCCCCCTTTTCCATCTTCAGACAATTCATTGATGCTGGAAATGCCTGATGTGGCAAGCTGATTGTCTACAGACGTGTCAGAACTGAAGTTTTAAGGTTTGACAACCAGATTTTTTTTTACTAATTACATTGCTGTGACTGGTAGGTTATGGGGCATCCTCCCAACAGTCCTGATGTCATGCCTAGTAGTTTCCATTTCTCTGGACCTCCCACCTTGCTGGCATACAGTTTGCAGCAGGCACCAATATGAAGCAAGCAGATTGGGATTTGGGGGGGGTTTGCCATGGCTAGGGCATGTGACCTACATGGGAGAGAAGAGAAATGCTTACAGGATTGTCATTGGAAAATCTGAACGAAAGAAACCACTACTTGACAGGCTTAGGTGTAGACACGAAGATGATAATAAAATGGATTATAGATAAATAGGATGGGAGATTGTGGTGTGGATTCATCTGGCTGAGAATTGGGGCCACTGGCAGGCTCTGTGATCACACAGTGAACTTCCAGGTTTTATTCAGGGTGGGGAATTTCATGATTGTCCGTATGTCTCTTAGCCACTCAGACAGGGCTGTGTCTCATGCAGTTAGTTACAGTTTGTTAACCTTTTTGCTTGGAGATCTATTGTAGGACAGAGTTTCTCTTCCCTTTAGCCCCTGTGACAGAAAGTTGTTTTGATTTGCCATATTATTACTTTTTTCTTTCTTTATCCTGTGCAAAAATTAGCCCTTTGTTTAATCTCACTGTCCTTTTAAACAGCATACCAAATAATCACTTGAACCTTTTAGTGTAACTCTTGGGCTGGACACCTTTATATTCTTTGACCTTTATGTTGGATGTTACGTGAATAATTTTGTCCATTGTTATAGGTGGACCAGATGAACAAGATAGTGGAGGTTTTGGGAATGCCACCAAAGCACATTCTTGATCAAGCCCACAAGGCTCGAAAGTATTTTGATAAGCTGCCTGGTGATGGTTCTTATGTGTTGAAGAAAGCTAAGGATGGAAAAAAGTACAAGTTACCGGGTACACGGAGACTTCATGATATATTAGGTGTGGAAAGTGGGGGTCCAGGTGGGCGTCGACTAGGTGAGCCAGGTCATGCTGTCTCGGACTACCTCAAATTCAAGGATCTTATACTTCGGATGCTGGACTTTGATCCAAAGACTCGAGTTACCCCATATTATGCACTTCAGCACAACTTTTTCAAGAGGACAGCAGATGAAGGCACCAATACAAGTAGTAATGTGAATAGTGGTAGTACTAGTACGAGTCCCGCTGTGGCTACCCTCATTGATACTGGAAGTCCTGGGGGCAACGGAAATGGAAATTCACAAACAGGTAAGTTTTTTTATTTATTCTTAATGGAATATTGGTATTTGTTATGTTCTTGTACACTCTTCTTGATGAAAAATTAGTGTGTTATTATGACTGTTTTCATAGACGTGTGTGGCCTGGAATGGAACCAGATTATTGGGGTTTGGAGACTGACAGTTTTGTGGTTTCACTGAAATGCCCATAGATAATCTTTTGTCAGCAGTAGTATCTATATACAGGGCTGCTCCCTTGTCCAAGCAACACAACAGATGTCTATAAACCAGATTTAGAAATGAAGAAAATGGAAAGCCCTGGGTTGCAGTGGTGTGTAGCACTATTACGTTAGGGATAAATATATGAAGTGTTTGTAGGAATTACTTGAAATGTTTGTTTCACTGCACTTTGTCTTATGTAAAATGTAATAAAATTCAGGGGCCTGCATATTTGCATCTTTCCCCACTAATAACATTGAAGTAGTTGGTTGAAGAGTGTTAACATGGTAATCGATTATTCTGTTTTCCAAAATTCCATGAATCGTTGCACTGCACCATCTCAGTAATTTCAATTTCCATGCATTTAGGGAACCTTATAGCTTGTAAATTTATATGTAAATTAAGCGTGTCTGATCAGTACAGCGTTAATATATGGGCTGTTTTATCACTCTGGCTCAACATTCTATTGCTACTGGATGTTGTAAAACCTTTCTTCCTACTGAACGCCTATTATTCTGTGTATTTGCTACAATTGAGCATTTTTTACACAAAGCCTACATACATAGCTTTTGAAAACAGTGGTTTCAGGTTTTTCTTATTAGTGTCTTGAGTTGCCTTCATCAGAACACATTATTAGCATGAAAGAAGTTAACACGTTGTATAAAAGAGCTGTACAGAATACAGGCACCTTGAAGAATTCTTTCTTTCAACTTTAGGTACAGCACATCATTTTAATCATTGGATATGAGTTCACTCATTGTGTCCTTGCTACAGGTCCCTAGCCTCTTCCAGAGTGAGATGTCCAGACAGTGCAGTCTGGTGCTTCATCTTTCATATCCCAATATCTTAAGCTTTCCTTAGGTATTCCAGTAGTTTCTTATATCTTCTTCCTCGTTTTCTTGACCCTTGAGCATAATTTAGGTCTCATGATATTCTTTGTAATCTAGTTCTTTGTGTATCACTATGTTTGAAATTTCATGATCCTGTTGCATATTCTGTCAAGATATTGCCTCTTGGCCTTGTTTGTGCTCTTTTCAGTTTGTTGTTCGTCTTTATTAGTTGTTACTTCTTGCTTCATTGTTGACATTCTTCCACTTTCTTTCATTCTTCATTTCACTAATCATTTCATGTGTAATCCTTAGCTTGAAATAAGTATGTAAATAAAATAAAAATTTCGGGTGTCTGCTGTTAGGCTTGTATAAATACTCTTCAGAAAAAAAGATGTTAAAAGGTAATTGTATCTTTTCCAGCGTCAGTATCATTGAGTTTTTGTTTTTATATGCCCAACAGAGTGCTGGTTTGATGAAACCTATAGTATGAGTTTTATTTTACGTGTTGGTTTTTGGGAGCTGTATTGAAACAGCATATTCCATAAATTTCCAATTTGTTCATGAAACAGACTTTTATTTAATGATTCAAATTAACTCTTGGTGATTTCATTGCATATGTTAGGTATTAAGGTTATATGTTGTGATTTAGAATCTAAACAGATTGAGTTGATTTTCATTAACATAATTGCTTCTTATTTAGTGGTACTGTAGATGCATATTTTTGGCCATTTTTGTCAATTTCTTCAGACTAATCCTGTCTTGGCAGGAGTCAACCTTACGGAACACTATGGTTTTTTGCAGAAAAGAAGTGTTTATTTTTAAAAAATGTGGATGCCTTAAGAATATTGATTGCCAGCACATGTTGACTTATTCAAAATTCTTATAATTTGAATCCTGCTTATGGTTGATGGCATAGTGTAGATAAATGTTGTAGTTTTGATGTTCCAGAAATCCTGTCTGCAAAGTAAGGTGAAGTGACTACCCAGTTGTCTGTGCCATTACTTAATATGTATACTGATCTGCTGTGATTTGTTAAGCAGTATCTGATGAAAATTGAGATGGAAAATAGACTCCTAAAGGGCTTATTTCTTTCACCTTCATCTCTGCAACATCAGAAACACGTCATTTATACAATGCTGTTGCCCAAACACAATATCCGTATTACTGTTATACCACTGTGAACATCTGAATTTTGTAAAGTTGATGTTCAGTGACACCTGCCACTTCAGTTAAATTGTCAGAGGTTTTGTATGGCTTTCTTGTTTTCAAGTCTACCTCTTTGCAACACTACATTTCTTGAGTTTCTGTTTGCTCATCGTAATAGCATTGCGTTTTTTCTGAAACTTGAGAGTTTGTGTATGAATTATTAACATTCAACTATAATTTTCTCTCTTTTGACTTCATAAAAACCAACAGATTTGCTAATAAACAGCCACCCACATTTGATTACAACAACAAAAATATGGTTATGTAGGTAGCCCTTGTTTTATGCCCTAGTTGTGTTCCTGTGAAAGTGGGCGTACATCACAAAGGCATAAATCAAAAATGATTTTCTCATAAGAAATAAGGAGATAAATAGGGTTTTGGGGCGATCATACCAATGACGGCCTGTTTGTATGCACTGTATATGCATATGCTTATTGTATTATTATTGTGTAATTGATGTTAATATAGAGGTAAACAAGTAATATTAATTTTGACTTGTGCAAACTGGAAAGGAATTGTAAACAACTTGTGTGCACATGTCATGGATAGTACGTGTTTAACATTGTTGCTGCAGTTGGGTTAGGGTTTTGGTTTTGCCAGGTAGGTATGATTGATGTTTAGGTTAGGGATTGTACATGTGTTCTGTCATGGATGTTTAAATTGGCTGTAGCATACTTCAATACTCAATCACTTTATTACTCACACATCATACATATCACCACCATTAATATTACTGTTGCGATTATTTTTTGTGGTGTCGGTTTTTATTCATCATTTAGGTGTGTCAATGTGGGATTTGGAGGTGGAGCAAAGAAAGACTCTTAAATAAAGGCAAATTATTTGTTGTGAACTAAATGGCGAGCACACGATGACTGATGCAGTTTGCAGTGAGTGCACAACCTCTTGGTTTTGTTCAGTGCCATGTGTTTCATACACTCTTGGCAGTATCGTAGTGCACAGCCAGCCAAAGGGCATTATACAAAAATGAGAGGGTTTGAACTAAGGAGCAGTGTAAATTTGCAAGGGGTGTTTAATCAGAAGGGTGTAAAAGCAAATGAGTTCAAAAAAAGAGCTACTTGTATTTGAAGAATTGTGTAGGAAAAATGTAATAAGTATGAAATTATTATAGCATATTTCAGGCCCTCTTCCACCAAGTGTATTGTACCCTGTTGTGAAAACACAATTGGGATACATTAGATTATTTTTTATATAACGTTGTGTATGTGTGCAACTTTTACATTTACTTAGGGCTGGTTGAACCCTTTTTGCATTCAGTCCTAGTGTAACATTTGGTCTGTGTACCTACAAATCTGAAATATGGAACAATACAGCATGGAAGGGATAATTTTTCCCCATACAAATTAATTAAGATAGCTTAGAGTCTTGCTGTGAAGATCATGCTTAGGTGCCGTCAAAAGAAAACATTAATCTCAGGCTGGCCAATGTTTATTATATCTTTGGTCACTAAAATTTTCCAACTTTAAAGCAATAAATGTTGTCTGGGGCATAATGGAATCAGAACTGCCTGTATATTGTTTACTGTTTTGGTACTGGTATATAACTGGGAGAAATCCCCAAACCCGTGTGATACATTCCTCTTATTTGTGGAAAGTGTGATGCATTTATATATATTGACTCATGTTTCATTTTAATTATTGCAGTTTTTTTTAGTGTCTTGGTACGAGTGAATTCTTCTTCTACTCTCAGTTCTCAGGTGTCTAGCAGTGGAGTATTCCTGTTGTGTGATTGTCATAGCTCGTAATTTTAGGGTTCTTTGTGTACCTGAGGAAGGAAAAATGGCATCTGATGGTTCTTATACATATTATATCTACGAAACTCCATGCTCTTGTAATGACATTGAAGGTTGTCCTAATTACCACTTTTTGTACATCTTCTTGTTTGTATTTATCATGCATGCATATTAATTGGCTTTGAGTATTATGCACTTTTTAAAATGAATTTAGTGTAAAATAAAGATGCACAGAATTATGCCAGTGTGAAGTGTATGTTCTTGTATAAGAAGCTGGACAAAGAATGAAAATTTAATTTGAGACTTAATTTAATGCAGTGATTCTTTTTTCAGCATTTGGTTGCATTTGATGCATTTTTATAATATTAATGGGTTTTCATTTCCAGAAGTTTATTGTTGTAGATATTTGTGAGTTGACAGTATGCCTGAAGAAAAAAGAAATCAAAATACCTTTTTAGAAAAACAATTCTTTATTCTCTCCTTCTTACTGTGAAATTGAAAACCAAATTCTTGTGTGCCATGATTCTGGAAACATTTGAATAATAGCAGTTGTTCATATATCAGGCAGCCTATATTTTGTTGAAGCAAAACATGTTCATTATAGTAAGTGAATAGCTGCCAGATTTTTTAATTCCCATTTATGTTGCTTTAATCCACTAGATACTTATTGACAAATTATGTTTGCAAGAGTTGAGGATTATCTACTGTTTCTTTGCTGATGCATAATGAAATGCCATTTCAGGTCATTTACCATTGGTAACCTCCTTTTTCTTGGGGTTTCACGAAATGCACGTATCTTTTTTTTCCTTCCTCCACCTTCTTGGGGTTCAGAAACACCTGTTTGTTGCAGACATTACATTTTACATTTCTCATGTGCTTTGCTTGATCCATATAATGGTCTGGAGCATTTATTAGACCAGGAGTCCTCATCTTAGCATGGCCATTTGTTTTCCACTCAGTATTTATGCTGTGAAATAGTGTTGAGAAACACTGGAAACAAAATTATGTTGTATCCAAGAATTCTCAGATATTTCACTAAAAACATCTACTGCCAACCTACCATGGACAAACACTTTGAAGTCCTAAATGTTTTATTCAGGGATTTGTATTTGTGCTTGAAAATATATGGCATTTGGGACCATGTTTTCCACAACAAATTTAAAGCAGGAAAACTATTTTGGGCAAAATATTATACTTCACAGCTGTGCATTGGAGAGTATTACTGGAAGTACTGATAGTTTTCTTTTATATGGAACTGTGTTTAAAATGCGTTGCAAATGTTTTCTTTATATATTTTTATGGCAGTTTGTTATGTATACATGTGTAATATATAAAGATGTGTCTTCTGATAGCACAGTTCTCGATACTTTCTGTGACACGTTGCAAAATAATGCTAACTACATCACTGTACCATGTTAGGTGTTACTGTCACTGATGTTTGTGGTCACATCATCTTTATTTCTTTATCATGTTGTTCTGTTGTCACAGGCATATTTGATAGACATCACATTTCAAGACTTGGTTTTACTGTAACCATTATCCTGACATATTTACTTGGTATATTGACATTAGTGGTAAACCATTTCCACAGATCTTCAGTAAATGTAAAAAGGTATCAGTCACAGCACACCACCGTGCCTGAAGTTGTGTAACAGAGTCAGCTCCTATGTCATGTACCTGACACAGTGGCCAGGGCCAGCATAATACTGGTGTTATAATGAACCATTTTCACTCAGAGAATTATTCCTGGTTACAACTAGAATTCACTGTTATTGATATATAATAACTGACTCAATTCAAGCATGATTGGAATAAATGTAAGATTATCTGCTGCAGTTCTCAATCATAATACAGTCAGGTCTCACTTTACACCGTGGGCTGGGTAGCATAGTCGGTATAGTGACTGGCTATGGGCTGGATGGTCTGGGGGTCGAATCCCGGTAGGGGCGAGATTTTCCGCACCTGTCCAGACTGGCCCTGGGGCTCACCCAGCCTCCTGTACATTGGTTACCGTGTCTTTCCTGGGGGTAAAGAGCAGCCGGGGTGTGACGCTGACCCCTCAACCCCTTCAAGTGCCATGGTCAAGAAAGGGTAGAGCTATACCTCCACTCCCCCTATGGGCCATACGGCCTGTACAGAGCTTTAGTGCCTGTAAAAGGGTGCACTTTACCTTACCTCACTTTACACCAAGGTCAGATTCCTGAAAAATGTCATGCAAATCAAAATCATAACAATCAAGCACATAATATCCATTTAAAACATTGCTTTTCCTGGGGGTTATGGGATTGAAAGTCTCATCCTATGTAGTGTATGACTGCACCACTAGTGGACGTACAGACCTGTAGAATATATATGTACTGTATGTATAGTATATATACATGTCTTTACAGTATGCATACATTTCTGTGCAATATATTTGTTTATTTCTAATGCAATAGAAATGTAAGAGACTAACATCCAAAGTTTTAGGTACAATTCATTCTGTTAGGACTGTGATGATCTCAGTACACAAACACTTTAGTTCCTGACAAAGCACTGTCTGTAATTCAGTCAGTATTGTCACAAATTGTCCGTACGCTAATATGAGCGAATCTTACAGGAAGGCATATGTGAACAAATCATTCACCTTTTTCAAGTTGGCAAAAAACATTTAATTTCTCTTCATTACTAATTGTTTTTCATCAATTTTTTACTTGGATTGCACTGGGTGATGTAGATTTGCATTTCTTATTCATGTTTGTAAGAAAGCCAGTGCTGTTGAAGAGGAAACTAAATGAGTAGTGTGATTATAACATAAACATAATCAAGCCATACATATAATTGATGTCGTGACAGTAAGGTCACTTTCTGCAAGCCTACTACAGATGATTTTGCGCCTGTGGATCATCTATGCCAAACAGCGTTAAGCCGAAAATCATTGCGCAAATTCAAAAAGTGGCGTAAATTTTCAAGTTGCATTAAAGCAAAATTTCGCAAAAATAAATCATGTAAAATGAGACCTGTTGTGTGCACATGCAGAAAGAGATGTTATTTAATGTTTTTGATATAAGGCTCAGAAGTGAAATTCGAAAACGGTTCTAGTCTTCTGGGACATGATGCAGAATCACATCCCACAAGACTGGAATCTTCAATTAAATTGTTGTGATAACCTTAAAACTCAAAAAGTTTAAAAACTTCCTTATTGCCTGTGCTTATAAATGTACATGATTAGAGTTGTTATTGATGCCATTAGGTTGTAAGATACATATTATAGAATAGGGTTGTAGCATCCTGCTGCACTTCTTGATGAATCAGTACTCATACAGATGGTGATGAATGATGATGATGACCGAACACAAACACATCTTGTGCTTCTTTGAGATGTATGCACGGTACAAAATAGACGGTGGTTGAATGTGTGCGCTGTCTTCCAAACTGCTTGGTGAATGGATGAAACTTTGTATTGGTGGTGAACACCAAAATTGTTAAGGCAAAATTCATTCCAATTGACATTCTTCTGTTACAGCTGGTACTTTATATATGGGGGGATAAGTTAATTTATCACTTCTTTAAATAGAAGTCTTAGGGACACTTTTCTGTTCTAAAAATTAATCATAATTCATTTAGTATTTCGTTGAATTTTTTAAAATTCAAACAGAACACATTTGAAAAGTTTGTGTTTACTTTCATTGTTTAATATTTCACACATTTATTATATTCTTATTGAAGTTTATCACAGTTTCTGTGTGTTTCATATCTTTCACTATTGAAGTGGGTGTATGTAAGAACTGTATCAGCGATTGAAATTCCTATGCAAACAGTACTGTTCTTGAAGGTTTTAATCTTCCGGAGTTTTATGCCTTGTTCATTGGTTAGAAGTAATTGTTGTTTATGAATGAAAATGCATTAACATTCCCAAAGGCTGCAACAGCATAGCTTCTTAGACCCTGGAATGTAATGGATATATTCTTATCATCTTTGGCTGCACTAAGAGAGCTCTCATTGGCACAGTGAGGAGCTGATTATCATAAGACTCTCCGATGGTGTTGTGTTTAACTTTTCCTAATCCAGATGGCTATATCAGATAGCTTAAGTCTAATGTTTGTCTTAAACTTGCACAGCGTTTGAAATTGTGGTTGTTTAAATTTTCAAACTAGATGGTAAATGTGACAGGAATTGTGTGTGCACATGCGTGTGTGCATATGTGTGTGTGTGCGCGTGCGTGCGCGCGCTTGTCCCCACACAGGATTCTGGGAAATGTTTGTAGCTCAGAGAAATTTTTAACTGTTAATTTTTGACATTGATTGAGAATATTTAAAAGTTACATCCAGTAATGATTTCATGCAGAATAAAATTATCAGTCTTTTGATACAGACCTTACTATCATTTGCAAGAAAAGAAGAAGGATACTGTACATAACCTGGAAATCTCTTGATGTGCAGATGTATTACCTGCTCAGTTTGTGACTCGATGACTAACTGTAAGAGGGGACTCAACTAGCGCTAATGGAGTTCCTCCACACACTTCCTAGTACTTGCAGTAAGTGGCCAGTCCAGCTATATACTGGTAGAAATCAATGGGTCTGAACATGACATGGGAACATTGTTTTAACACAAAATTGATGAGCTCGGTATATTATGTTTAAAAAATCACTTTTACAGAACAGGTTGCTTGTAACTAATTTCAGTGACCAACAGCTTCTCATTCTGTTGATAACCATTAATTTTACATATCATGAAGTAGTCACAAATAGTTATTGTTACAAAAAGAAATAGTTAGTGGCCACTTCTTATTCTTATTGTTAGAAAATTGTACTTTTGCTTCCTAGAATCTACGTGCAATTTAAAATATCTCTTTTTTCATTACTGGTCTGCTTTGAATTAATTTCAGATTTTGAAGCTTATTGTCAAAACTTGTATTCAAACAGGGTTGAAGGTGAATCATTTGTAATATTTTGTTTCATGCCTTCTGTGGTTTGACAGCCCTCAACTTTAATAAATTGCAAGTTAGATTGCAGACCTTGAAGGAAATGAAGCTGAAAGCTTGTAGCTTTTCTTTACAGCTGACATGTATTTAGTCTTTAATCTAAGCACAACCTAGTTTTGTTTGGTCACAGTTATAATAGCGTCAATTCATAGTATAGCTATATCTGTTATCATGTTTTTTTTTTATTACAAGTTTGCAACTAAAAAAACATGTTGGGTTATTTTTGTCCCAAGTGAAAGCACATATCTTAATTAAATTTCATATTTCTTAAAAACATAATAATATGCCACCTGTAGGGTCGCCGTCTGACTTGTCATGGATATTTGATGTGTTGTTCTGTCAATTGTGTGTTGTAGTATCAGGCTGTATATACATCATTGTGGGTGGCCTTTTCTTAAGACTGTGTTGTGATATACATACAACAATTGGGAACCCAGGTCTTCAGTATTGAAAAGATCAACTCATATTTAAGCTACAACAAAGAAAATGGTTAATTTCATGATTACATTCTACTACAGCCTCTCAGAAACATGACACATTCATTCATGTTTATCCTGAGGCATATGTAGGTGATATTTTTGTTACATAACCATCAGGCTTAGAATTTTCCCTATATAGAAACACTTGGACTTAATAATGTAAAGTAACAATCACAGGTAGATAATAAATCTCTTCTGTTGGTCGTATTTTGTATAATATTCCATTTATATCTTGAAATGAAAATAATTGAAGAAATAATGTAGGGTGACAGACGTGTTCTTTTGCCTCTGAATTAGTGTATTTGAAACAGTCTAAAATGCAGTTACAGAGTTTTAGCCTGCCTATCATGTCATGTTCAGCCGCATTGTATTCGCCTGTTTATGGCTGAAAAGTGACAGACTAGAATCTGTGTACCTCTGCACTTCCATCACCATGCAGTCCCGTGAGCATCTGTGCATTTTCATGTATAATATGGCAGGCAGTTGAATGAATAATTCTCGACTTATTTCTCCTTACCTGGTATGCTGGTATGCAATTTTTATGAAGGAGAGTTTTGCGAAGCTGAAAGTTTTTGTCTCTGTTATGCATTCACTGCATAAATTAAATACAAGTAACATATTTATGAGTAAATTAAATGTTGTTAACCTTTGCTGCAATTTGATGTAGAATCATTAATATTCCTGTCTCATACCTAAAAGTTAAAGGTGAAATCTACAACAGAGTAGTTTTGTTTAGTTGTTCAGTGTAGTTGTGACGCTTGATCTACAGGAATGAAAGCATGTAGGTTAAGGGTGTTTGAGAATGTAAGGAGGGGGGAAGTTACAGGAGACTGGAGAGTATTGTTTATGGAGAGTTCTGTGATCTTTACTATGTAACTGGATAAACCAGGCCTCCAAAAGAAAGCAATGGGGAATTGTCTACCTCATTTTCAACTTTCATGTACTCTCTTTCCAATTGGGTCCTTGTCCATATGTACATACCATTTTTTATTTGTCATGTGTGATGTGTGTGTGTGTGTCACCCATCTCATCTCCCTTGATTTAGTATCCCAAATTACTCTACACCTGATGTTCACATTTGTCAATAGCGTGCAAAAAATAATTTGGTTTTGTCTAAACTAGGTACACTGATCACAAAATGGGAGTCAAAAAGTTGCATATGCATAGTTTATGTTACTGCCTCTATCTGTTTATAGTGGTATGCAAGAATACAACAAATACCACGTGTTACATAATTTTAAATAGTGCTAGTCAATGAACCTTTATTCTTGGATAATGCATTGCTTATTCAGACATGATAAATATTTCAGAAAAATAATCCGTACAGTTCTCTTCAGAAGTGTGATATGGCATAGTTTTTATTCTTACCTTTGACATATTATCAGAATTAGTGTATAAGGTTCATTTTCTTCCATGTTGCCATTATGCAGTTTTCACCAGCCCCCAGTTGTGTTCATTCTGGTTATAAATATTACCTTATCACCCTGCTCTGAACCACCCTTAGTCTGTTCTTCCCTTCATATACAAGACCATGTTTCACACCCATGCAAAGCTACATGTAAAATTATATGTGTGTCATGTCTTTTGGTATCATATGGGAAGACAAAAGATGCTGAACAGTATGGTAGCAAGCATTTCCAAAACTTATTTGTTCTGCATGTCTTTGTGAATGCAGTTTTAATTTGTTTGCTATAACATGAGTGATCACCAATTATTATGTTGGCAAAAATCAACGGAATGAGATGGTTTGAGCATCTAGCACACACAGATAAGATATGAAGTGAATACACACTACTAGTTGGAAAACTTTATGGGAGTAGACTGCTTGGGAGATATGAGGATAATGTTAAAATGGATCTTCTAGAAATAAGACTGTATGATGTGGACTGAATATGGATATGGTCGAATGGCAGGCCTTTGTGTATGTAGTAAGGGACCTATGGGTTTTACAGAGACTAGAGAATTTCTTGACTGTCCAAGCATCTTAATATCTTAAGCGGACCTTTCTGTAGAGTTAGTTTTTTAGTGAGTGGCTGTCTTTAAAAGATTTAGTTGGCAAAATGGAGTGAATTTGGAACAGAATGATTTTAAATGCTGGATGTGCATGATTTCTTATGCCATTAACTGTGGAGCAGTACCTCACAGCAGATAGTGTATACAAATCATTGAGGTTATTAATTAATTAATTAACTAATAATTAAATTTTTTCACATGTTAAAGTAGATGGATGTTTTATTTGACTGGTCGAGTAAGTTTAAATATTAAAATCTGTGCCTTAGAAGGAATAGCTTATACCATGGTCATTTTTCATTACTGAATATACATATGATATCATGCACAGTTGCTCACTGGATTATTTTTCAATTGAAATTGACTGCAAATTTACCCCTGTTTGAAAAGGAAGAATTCGTTCCTGTGAATGGAAATTTTTGTTTGCCCTTTGGTAGAAAATACTTGGAATGTTGGTTCTTTCTCCATACCCCTCTTCACTTGCTGACCTCCAGAGTGAGTATTGTAGAACATGTTTCCCTCATCTTCATCCCAACTTTACACTGAGACACACACCTCTGTTAGAAATCTTACACTCTTTAGCACACTTCAGATTAACTGCATTCAGATAAGTGAGGCCTTGCTAAATTGCCAAGCAAACTGATAGCTATAAATCAGGTAACTGATGTTTCTCAGCTTTCTTTCTATGTGTAAGAATTATTCTGGCAGAATGAAATTGTAGTGCAATACTGTCCCACAGTTATTAGATGCAGAAACCTCATCAGGGTTCAGATTATGACCTCATTTTTGAGGTGACAGAAATAACACACCTGTAAAATGATTAACACTAGATCTTCTAAAGGAATGTTTCAATGGAGGATAGCAATGCCCTTCACTTTTGTCTTAGAATGCAGCCTTGACCCCATCACACAAAGTGGGGAAAATCTTTCTCACGTGGAAGTACAACCATGCTTGCTGCATGTGAGCTCTGTTTGTTACGTTTATAATGGTTTTACTGGGCCTTTGGAATGAAGAAGTGCTGTATTTAAGACCAGTATTTTCTGAAGCATGTACTGTTTGAATTATTTTGTAGTGTATGTCTTTGTCAGAAGAGGAAAATATGGTAACCTTAGCCTTCAAGTTAGCTTGTGTTTAACACATGTTTCCTCTTTTAATTATATGATGTATGTTGTTATTTCATAGGAACTTAAAAGCTAAGCAAGTAAATGTGATGTTGGTATCAGTATCATGTCATTAAACATGTACTCCTGAGAAAATAATTGTAGTAATTAATATTAGAGTTTAGTTTTATCTTCAGCTGTCAGCACTAGGCACAAGTGAGCATTAATGGTATGTTTCACTACATATATTTGAAAGGTTGCAGAGGTGTAACTTTGTTTCTATTCCAGTTTGTTTGTAACATAAGGGATTCATATTATGAACTCACTTCCCTCATTTGAATGTTAACCTAGGGGTACACAAATATTCCAAAAATGTAGAACCTACCTGAAAATTCCAAGTTTCAGAAGGGTGACGTGCGGCAAGTTCCATACTGAAGATAATGCAAATATTAGGCACTAGTGTACAAAATTTAGTCATTAAGGTGACCAGGTGCCCAGGATTTTTGCACCCTCTCTTAACCTGTTTTACTTTTTTTCTGAAATGTCATATGTAATATTGATATTTTTTGAACATGGGTCTGCAAGTATTACAAAGTTTAAAAGATTAAATATCCCCGCCATGAATTATCATCATATTTTTCCCATTTTTCTGCTTGGAACAGCAATGCATGTTATTAGCATTCCCCACTTTCCAGCCAGCCCTCTGTGTGCATGAAAATGGTCTTTCTGGTTGCACTTCCAGTGATACATTATCACTGATATTCTGTGAACAGTCTTCAGTTGTGCATTTTTAATATGTATCTTTTTAACATTAACCCACACAAAGTACAGGATGTTGCAGTCTGCCTGTTTGGCTGTAGTAGTGGGCAGATCTTGGGAAGTGTATTTTATGTTTTGGTCTTCTGTGTTTATCCATGCCTTCCAGAAAAGAAATACTTGATGTTAGCAATGTAAGTGGACGTGTGAAGGCTGTGAAGAAGGAGAACAGTAATACATAATTCTCTATAAGGCTCTGCATATATGTGTATAATGTATCATATTATTATATTATATTATATTTTATATTATGAGTTCATGGCCTTACATGCATTCATAGTAGGAACATATTTGTGGCTGTACCTACATGGATCTTCAAAACTGCTAAGATACAAAGTGCTTATAATGAGAACATAATAATTAGCTTTTGATGTCAAATATTTTTTTTAACATCTGTTGTTAGAACTGCTTTCTTTGTATATTTGTTTGGCTATATGAAGTAACAGCAGAGAACCAGGAATTTGTCTCAATTTTTTATTTCAAAAAGCTGTCAAAATAATAGGAAGTCAGTATGATAGCTAAAAGTGTGTGAATTTGACCATTATGGAAATTGTTAAGTTCAGGATTATGTCAGAAATCTCATTCTTAATTACAAGGTGCTGAAGAATAGTAAAGTGACTGGCTACAGGGTGGATGACCAGGGTAAATTTCTGGCAAGGGCATAAATTTTTCTCCTCATTGCTACACCCATATCGATCTTGGGGCCCACCCAGCCTCCTGTGCAGTACGTTCTGGAAGCTGTTCCCATTGGAGTCAAGCAGCTGGGGCATGAAACTGACACCTTCATCTGGTACTGAGTTTAAGAATGTGTGGAGGTAGAGCTGTACTCCCCCATTTGTCTTTGTGACATGATATTTAATTTTTACAGGGTCAGCTTAGCCTCTGCTTGACAAGGTGCTTAAGTGAGGTATTTTCATTTGTGTGCTTCCAGTTTGCAAGAGGTGATTTAGTCAGCATGCTTCACAGGTCCAGCAGGGTGGTTTAGCAGTAGTACTTGAGGCTAGCAGTCATTGGTTTAAAGGATGAAACCTAAACTCGAATCATGGTTCAGTGGAAGCGATTTTAAAATGAAGCTCAGATAGCTGGATTTGTGACTAGGAGAATTTGATTGTTAGATATTGTCTCGGGTTTCCGTTGTTATATGTTGAATGCACTTGTTCAGGAAGTCAACTGGTTTGTTATTTGTCAGAGCTAAGAAAGGAAACAGAAAATGTACTATCATTTTCTTTCCCCAAAAAATTTCAGTTTCAGAATTAAAGACGTGTTAGGAACTGGAACCTTAATAATTCATCTCACTTAACACAGTTTGACTTTTGTTATAATGATTTATTTGTTCTTTATAATAAGACATGTGGTGGACATGCCTGAAGCACACCACACCACTTTAATATGATACATGTGCCACCTATTTGGTATACATTTGAATTTTTATTTTCTGATACAGTGTACTGTTTATAAACCATGTTCTTAAGAAATTCTTTATATTATCTTATATGAACATTTCCCATCTGTTGCTAGTTAATATACAGGTCTTGTTATCTTTTCTTTTGAAATAACTGTGCGGGTCAACTTTTTTGGTCAGGTTTTAATGTACTTTCATACCATATTTTATCATCATAAATTACCTGTGTAGAATTAAAACCCTGTTGGTGATAGTGTATACCAGGCCCGCTTAACCTGTAGCTTCCGCACAACATGTTGCCTGTCTGTAGAGCCAAGATAGAACACTGAATGAGCTTTGAAACTTGCGAGTATGGAGACCTACATTTCCTTACTTACCAACTCCATGGAATAGCTGGCTAGTTCTCAGCTAGTCAAGAAATTCCCTGCATTTTATGGAACCCAAAGGTTCACTACCACGTTTACAAATGCCCGCCATCTGTCCTATCCTGAGCGACACCCTAGGCTAGGTTGTGAATTATGTTTTGCAAATTGTACCTGTTATCAGTATATTTTTATCGTACATAATGTGTACAAATATACACATGTAAATTTATTTGAATGACCAAATTGTGTTTCTACACATGAGACTTAATATTGACATAATATTTTAAAATGCATTTTCATATTTTCTTTCTGTCAGTTCTGGTTTGTATCAGATATTCAAATTTAATCTACAGTTTGTTATTCTAGAAATGTTATTTTTAACACAGTTAATGTGGCATGTTTATTATTGCAGTACTGTAAATTGTGTAAAGGTTGCCACAGTGGCTGGATGATGTTAATGAGATGCAAGTATTTCTAGTTCAGTGAAATATGTAATTGTTATTCAGCTTCTCTATTGGGGAGGTGTGAAAAGAACTGAAATTTTTCAGAGTCTAAGGAAGGTGACCAGTGCTCGGAGAACATAGGGCATGATTGAAGGCCAGAAGATGCAGTCAGTGATATTACAGTTGTGCAAGTTGATAGGCTTGTAGAGGATTAGCAGAGAGAGAATGTTGGTGCATGAATTAGCATTATAAATGGGCATCATTGTTCTAGTGTTGATGCCACAGCCCCTAATGACCTGTGATTCATTAAAAATCAGCACATGATAGTTGGCATCAGAGCAAATATCATGTAAGTTCAAATTTTGGCAGGTGTGAAGGAAGACATGGGGTGTTCTCAAACAGTCATAACCTCTGATGAGAGACAGGTCCTTCACTTTAGTAGTGAAAAGAAAGTGTCCCAATATAGAGTGCGGACACGCCTCCATCAAAAGAACTATGGCAACGTCAGCAGGCAAGGCACTAACCATTGTGTTTTGAAGTGATGTAGATGTTACACATGTGGATTTTTGGAAAGGAGGCTGTGCTGTAATGCTTGGTACTGCTGCAGTATTCCGAAAACCTGGCCTACAGGAGAAGCAACCAAGTCGTCTGTCTAAAAGCATTTGTTTTCTCTGTGACACTGCTTATTGACATGGAGTAATTTGATGCTGAATACACTGCACGCATTATTGTGGGGTGCTTTTCTCCATCGTCTTCTTTTTTCCTGATTTGTCAGCCTATGCTGCCAAAATAATGCTGCAAAGGCAAAAAATTCATGTTGAATCACAAAATGACTGCTGACTGCAAGTTATGATGAGAAAAACAGAAAAATTACTGTGAAACTGGATTATGCTAACTTCCTGAGTACTAGAACAAATGGGGGGGGGAGACAGAGAGAGAGAGAGAATACCTTAAAAGGAGACTGCATTATTACTTAATTGTGCTACTCGCAGGATTAAACTGTAGGCACCTCTTATACATATTGAAACTTGTACCATGTTACTATTATTTGTACCTTATGGATCTGTGATACTAGTACCCCACAGAATCCATAATCCTGCTGTTTGCAGACACTAGCGTATTTAAAATAATATTGCTGATTTACGCTTAAGATTCCAGATAATTCAGTAGTCATGCTTTACGTGACAGACTGATGCAGAAACCGTATACTTCATAATATGTGTCATAACTGTTGCCTATTTTCAGTCCTCCAATCTTTTCCAGGCTTTGTCTTTTGAAACAGGTAAATATAAAACTATGAAGTGCAAGAAATGGCAAGTAATTAAACCTGACATCTGTGTTCTCTTTTCTGAGCACATCCCTCAGATGAGTTGATGATGCTCATATTCAGTTAGTGATGTATATTTATTGTTAGGCTTTCTTTGCAAGTAATTAAATATAGTAGTGGTATTGTTTTAAACCTCTTTTTGTTTATGTTAATTGAACTGTCTTGTGCTATACAGTGTTGGTGAGCTCAGTGTCAGTGAGTCGTGCTCGGTCTGACCCCACAGTGGTTGTACCAGGGAGTGGGCACCATCACAGCAATTCAGGCTTGGGAGCTCTTTACAGCAGCTACACACAGAGTGCAGCCACACAGACAGCAATGGAGTGTGAAAGTCTCCCACCAACAGCCACCACAAACTTGGCAACCTCTGCCGTTGCTCCCCCTCCACGCCCTATGCACTTCCACCACGGACATGCACACCATCGGACCTCCCGTTATCAGCAGCAGCAGCGGTCTGGGGGTCTCCTTCCCTCATACGCACCTTCATCCTTGCCTCTGGAATTAGTTGGGCATCAGCCAGGGTTGGAACATGCGGTAGGGAGCTTTATGCAAGCTGGACCTAGCTTGGACTGCACCCAAACTGGTAGTCTCGACCTTCCCCTTGTGTCAGCAACAGGGGGCTTCTATCCTGCTGCTGCTACGGCCTATGGTGCTCCCTCCAACCCCATTGGCTACAACTTCACAACAGTGATGCCAGGCACAGGGAGTAGTCTTGTGGACTCAGCGGCAAGTAAGTTGGGGAGGCAAGGTTCAAGTGGGGGCCCTGGTCCCACTGGGCAGAGTAGCAGTGACAGAGAAGACAGTCCCATGATGGGGGTATGTGTACAGCAGAGTCCTGTTGCCAGTCATTAACAGTGACTGGACATCTAGGTTTGCGTGCTCGATTGCTTGCATAACTCTATTGGGGATGGAAGCAAACTGGGCCATAAACATTGTTTGTTATCATATGTTTTAGGGAAATGATTATTTCAAAGAATGAACTGGAGTTGTGGCATTCCACAAAAGCAGCAGTAAAGATGTTTGTGTGATCTTGTTTAAGACAAGTACAGCATCTTGAATTGTTGACTAAGTGATTTTCTACTTTGGGTCTGTCTGTGTGTGTTTTTAAGTCTATTAAAACAAAGGTAAAAGAGAAAAATGAAAGAAGTAATGGCTGGTTTTGTTGAACCTTTTTCAGATTTAAAGCATTTAGGTAGTCACTGGAACTGGAGATTTTCTGATTTTTTTCTTTTTTTAATCTTGAATTGTTTGCAAATGTATGCTCAGAAAATTATGTGCTAAAGGAACTGTATATACCTGATATGTCATCCTCAGTTGCCTGCTAATAACACCACAAAAGTAAGGTAAATACCTGTTAATGAGCATTTAATTGACAAAGGTTTCTGACCTGAAATTTTGATTTTAATAATATTCGGATATTAAAATCAGGTTATGCATCCACAGCAGTAAAATATTATTCTGTGACTGGCATACAAAACACAACAGTGCGTTATACAGAATGGTGCAAAAGTCACATGACATGAGAGGCAACATGTTAAACACTGATTGTCAAGTGACTTTTGTGCAGCTCTGTATATTATTTCTTGTAAAGGCTGTATTTTTTAATAATCATCGGCAGTCAATATTTCTGTCTCATAACTCATTCCATAAGCATACCCCTGCACTGATATCTTCTAAAGTTTTTAAGAATGAACGACATGTTTTGTTGGTGAATTAACTTTATAAGTTTCACATTTAAACCATTAAGGGTTAAAAAATCAGGTATATGATAAGATTATTTTTAGTTTTTTACATTATGCTTCTGGTTGTGCAAACAATGAATGTGTTCATTTAAGTACTGGGTAACTGAAGTAAAGTTGAAGCATATAGCCCACTTAATGTTGAGAAAGTACACATTTTGAACAAGGTTAGAAAATACTGCATCCGGAGAGTAAAAAAATGCCTCCCCTGTTCTATATATCTCATGTCACATTTGTTGCCTGCCTTTGTCTTCAGCTGCCTCGGCTTTTCCTTTCAAACAGTGTCTGTTGCCATGTGAGTGGTAATAGTTCTGCCAAGTCAAGATGAATGTGAGTTGCAGTAGTTTCAGTGTTGTGTTGTATCCACTGGCTAAATTGTTGTGTTAAGTATTGGTAAACAAATTGCAATTGTTAAAATACTGGAAATTCAGGTTTCTCTGTAGAATTTATGTAATGCTGTAGATTCAGAATGGAGATGCTTATAAGTTTTTAACACGCTACAGTTGTGCACTGAAAAATTTGTCAGACATTGTATAGTACATCAATAATTTGAAAAGAAGTTCTGAGTAAAAATCGTAAAGCCTACTTCCTTGTTGCAATCCTACATATATTGAGTTGTGCGTGCTTTATTTGGCTGCTTTAAATTTGTAATCCATCAGTAAACTCAGTTGAATTTGTGAGCAAGCAGTGGACATATGTGTATTTTCATCAGATTGGATCCTAGTCATGTCAAATTATTATTATTATTATTATTATCATCATCATCATCATCATTCAGTTCTTGTTTACAAACACAGACAAAACAAGCAAAATAGTTATTTACGTACTACATTAGGACACATCATGATATAAAACTGGGAATAATGTACATTCTGAGTGTTCTAGTTGACTTTCTGAAGAACCAGATTTACTACAAACTAAATTTGCTTCAATGGCCTACTGGTGGAAGTACAGTTTTTAAAGTCATTTGAAGACCAGTATTGTCCATGGAAGGTGAGCAAGATTGAACCCCCCCCCCCCAAAAAAAAAAAATAAGAAGTTGGAGTATACTATAAATTAAATTTTATAAAT
>Ga0123352_10003092_pt1 | contig 23858 bp, 13 predicted proteins | sample TergutLab28metaG_FD_89700 | JGI IMG/M metagenome (GOLD analysis project Ga0123352, IMG submission 89700) | Labiotermes labralis P1 segment gut microbial communities from Petit-Saut dam, French Guiana - Lab288 P1 | ecosystem: Host-associated > Arthropoda: Insects > Digestive system > Gut ...
TGACAGTGTGAACGGGGCTCGTGACCGCGTAACGTATCAAAAGTTGGTTACGCGGTCACGTTACGGGCTTGTTCGGTGCGCTGTCGGTATTTGGCTGTCACATCAAAGGGATGATACGGTTACCGTCGGAGCAAGTGTGGACGTGCAACGTGACGCTGCACGTCCACACTGTCACGATACGGTGTTACGTTACGCGGTAACGTTACAAGTGTGGACCCATCTTAGTCATAACCGCGCTCTGTTACTCAGAGTGCCGGCTGCAACAGTATAAATCGTACTTGAGATCATGAACTTGCAACACGATCCCCTCTTACATCACTCATGGTAGCTTCAAAGTGTTCCCAGAATCCCTTTATTTCTAGGAAATATAAAACAGTACAATCATATAAGCTACACTTCCTTCAAAATAGACCCCTTGTGCAAATATACACTTCTGTCAGCGGCTGTAATGGACACATTCCTGGAAGCTGTTTTGTGAAAGCCATTTCAGCTCTTCCGTCGAAACGCTTGATGTCAGTAACACCGCAAAAGCGCCATCCCTTCAGGGCTGATTTCAGTCGAGGGAACAGGTAAAATTCAGCTGCAGTCAGGTCAACAGAGTATGGGGGATGCTCCAGCGTTGTCACATTGTTCTTTGCTAAGAAATCCTTGATTAAAACCGGCCTGTGTGCTGGAGCATGTTCGTGAAGGAGTAACCAGCTGCTGGTGCGACATGTTCTAAGCGTTTCCTTCTGACCGCATCCTTAATGCGTCAAAGGATGTCAGTGCACATTTCTTTACTCACGGTAGCAATGCCTGTATATTATACCAGCGAATTCCGGGAACTTTTTGAAGTTACTACTTATTGTGTTTGTCGGAAGATGTGGTTTGTAATGGATACGATTAAGATTACAAGACTGCAATAATACCCTGCGATAAGATGTATCTAAATTTCAGCCGGTGTTTTACTCTCAACCTTTCCCGAATAGGTTACCTCTATCTAGCAGGACTGAGTGTTCTAGCAACACGTCCTTATGAAAGTTTCATATCCATAACCTGCATGGGTAGCGGAATCGTGAGTTCATATTTTCCCTCAAAGGCTGTAACGTTGCAGGAGTGGAATCAGTTAAAGGTAACCCATAGAAACTGTAGCTACAAAACTGAAACGTAGAACTTCGCCGTTGGAACTTAAACTTCTCTATGCAACTTTTTAAATAAATTGTAAAGACATGGAATTGATTCCTCACACCACGATATACGCACCCATAGGACTGTCCGGCACAAAGGGCAAACAAACATTGTGACAGCCGTCTGTCTGCACCGCATTTATTTCGGTCTCACCTGACTCGTATTCCCGCAAGAAAACTGAAGATACAATTTTAGGCCTGTCTTTCAACAAATTTGACATGTTTATTTGTGTGCATTGCAGTCTAACTGGGGTGGTGTGTGCAGAGGGGGGGGGGGTTAGAGAAGCGTGTTTTCAGTCGATGAGATGGGAGTTGACATGTTCCCGGACACACAACGACAGAAAGACAAATGGCGTAGCCGATAACGGGTAAAGTTCATCAAAATGTTTTGGTAACTTGCGCGGGGTGGGGGGGGGGGGATAACGGAAACCACAACCCGCGCTTTCGTCACATAATGAAAGTGAAAAACGATTTTGTCAGTTCACGATTAATGATCAAAATAATTTGGAAGTAAAAGAGTCATCTATTACCCGTTTTAACATAATGCAATTAAACTTCTTTCAAGCCTTCTGTGCCGGCAGGAAGCGAATCTGATGCAACAACCAATTAAGTCATGGGATAAAGAAATACTCCCTGTGCAATCCGTAAAGGAGTATCGGGGAGTGGAGTTATGGATACCTTAATATTTAAACTCAATAATCGATACGTGAGTGGTTAGCTTCACGTCCCGGCTACTTCACCCCAAGGAAACATCTACATGTATCCAATCAGGAGCAGGCTGAGCAGCTCCAGAGCTGGTAGGAAAGATTTGGAGTAGAGGGACATCCCATTCCCCTAACGGCAATAGACCATCCTGCCCGTAGCCTACGCGATAACGGACTTTGCCCCCAATTTTCTGTTGTTTATCCGGTCATGCGGTTGGGAAGAATATGATGCTGGACGTAAACGTCTTGGAATCGTTTGTGGTGAAAGATAAGAATATGTATTTAATATTCGCTGATCGATACGTGGGTTGTATACAGTCACATACTGATTTCACTCATTAAGAATGGTTTATAGAGGTTACAGTCGGTCCAAGGCGTCGGACTGCTGCCGCCTGCTTGTTGGGATTGCGGGTTCGAATCGCGTCGGAGACATTGATGTCTGTTTAGAGTGTTGTGTGTAGTCAGGTAGCGGTCTCTGCGAAGGGCCGATCACTTGTCCATGGGAGTCCTACCGAGTGTGGTGTGTCTGAGTGTGATTTCCACACCTCGACAGTGAGGCGGCCTAGGCCCACTAGGGGCTGTCGAGCCATGGAGAGAAAAAAGGGCTAAAGGCTACCATCAAATAAATATGTAAAGGTAAGAATGTGGCAGGAGAAAGTCGCGGACGGTTCGAAGTACCAGTGTGTGTTTATGAACCATTAAATGAGGCATAAAAACTTTTCATAGATTGGCGTCTCCCTGCCAACAGCAGATAACATTTGGAAATCACATTACTAAAAACAAATGTCATAGACATTCGTCTTCAACAGAGACTTGCCTTTTTATTCTGCTTTTTCCCCCATTCTTTTTACAAATATTCCCCGGGACAATCACTCTCAGTTCAAATCGACTGTCAGATAGCGGACGGTAATGTTGGCTACTTTGTAGTCATCCATCTCCACGACAATATACCCCCTGGCGGTCAGTTGGTCAACTACCGGGGAGGTTCCTTCTCTTCGCTGAGGGCGACAGAATAACAAAAGACGGAAGATCTGCACGCATGCACCATCTATAGACAGACCGTCAAAGCAATCACTCACGGTTCACTAAAAATACACTCTAAGAGAGAGAAGATAACGGGTGCCACACAATAAAACACAGCAGTTAGACAAACGAAATCCTGAAATTATTTGACGAAACTGAAAGAGGTTGCTAAAATACGGTTGCTTTCCATGCCACAATATATGGTAACCAGAATTTCAGAGAAAAGTCTAGCGCTCAAATTTAAAAATTAAAATTTTCGCTTTCAATTAAAAAAGACCGAGAATAAGTATTCGATTCCTAATAAAAGAACTTCACAACACTTGCACATTATTTCAACAGTCTCACTGCCAGATGCATTGTTAAAGAAACACGCAAATTTCACAATATTTTCGTTAGGTCTGGGGGTTAAAGCAGGAAAGAGAAAAGTGATATTTTATATACTGCATAAAAATACATTGCTGCCCAGAATAGCGTAGTCGGTATAAAGGCTTGGTACGGGCTGGACGGTCCGGGGTTCGAACTGCCCGACCGTTACTCGGTGACGACCTAAAGCGGTCCTCTATTAAGTAAAGACGTTTAAAATGCTTCACTAGTAGCAAAGCATACATTATTATGAGCGACCTTTAATTAATAGCCTCCAAAACTACACAAATTTTAATTAAGGCATTCTGAAACTGTCCCACTCTTAACAAAAGAACCTGTAGAACCACCGCATTCTTAACAGAGAACCTGTAGAACTGCAAACTCTTAACAGAGAACCTGTAAAACCACCGCACTCTTAACAAAAGAACCTGTAGAATTGCCCAACTCTTAACAGAGAACCTGCAAAACCACCGCACTCTTAACAAAAGAACCTGTAGAACTGCCCAACTCTTAACAGAGAACCTGCAAAACCACCGCACTCTTAACAAAAGAACCTGTAGAACTGCCCAACTCTTAACAAAGAACCTGTAAAACCACCCCACTCTTAACAAAAGAACCTGTAGAACTGCCCAACTCTTAACAGAGAACCTGTAATACCACCCCAATCTTAACAAAAGAACCCGTAGAACTGCCCAACTCTTAACAGAGAACCTGTAACACCACCCAACTCTTAACAAAAGAACCCGTAGAACTGCCCAACTCTTAACAGAAAACCTGTAATACCACCACACTCTTAACAAAAGAACCTGTAGAACTGCCCAACTCTTAACAGAGAACCTGTAGCAGTGTCCTACTCTTCACAGGGAACTTGTAGAACTGCCCCGCTCTTAACAAAAGAACCTGTAGAACTGTTCCACACGTAACTTAGAACCTATAGAACTGTCCTAATCTTTACAGAGAACCTGTGGAACTGCCCCGCTCTTAGCACTCGTAGCAGAGAACCTGTAGAACTGCCCCGCTCTTAACACTCGTAGCAGAGAACCTGTAGAACTGCCCTATTCCTCGCAGAGAACCTGTAGAACTGCCCCGCTCTTAACAGAGAACCCGTAGAACTGTCCCACTCTTCATAGAGAACCTTTAGAACTGCTCAGCTCTTAATAGACGAGTTGTTAAACAGGTCTAGTGTTAATTACGAAACTCTGAAATTTCTCCATTATTAATTAAGGACTTCTAAAACAGATCCATCCATAATAGACACCCTCTAAAACTGCTTCACAAATACAACAAAATTCTGTTGGAAGGTTTAAAAAGTTGAAACATCAGGCAAGATTACTTTATTTTTATTAAATAGCTGGCGTTACAGCCTGTCTGAGAACAAAACGCATTATATTGACTTCAGCAACAAAATTCCCAGTTCAAAAACATAACAATTATTTAGGAGATTTGAGATTGTCGCAGCTGTGTTGATGAAGAGCCAAACTTTCTAAAACATGACGTCATGTACGTGTAGACTTGTAGACCTATATAGTTACGGACCTTTCGGAAGAGTCTACTGTTTCCAACTTCAGGGCCAGAAGTCCGAGAATACTCCCCCCTCTTTGAACTCTTGTACTCAGGTGTTGGAGGCAACAAGGTGCTCCGACACTCCCGTCACTATATATCAGTCCACACCGCGCCACATCCCAGAAGCCTTGAATATTCACCAAAACACGTGTCAGTTGATTTAATTGTAGGCCGAGGATTCTTTTTGTTCCTGGTAATAGACTTTATTCTAGCAGCCGAAAATAAAAGCCTGACATTCAGTTTTAATGTTTTCATAGAAATAAACGTCAACGTGTCCCACACAAGAGACTGCAGTTTCCAGTTGAGTGCCACATCAATTGGTTCTCTCCGCACGGCCGATTGTGGAAAAAGCGTACGTACGGAAATTAAACAAGCGAAGCCTGCTAAATATTCTGCCTGTGCATGACAACAAATTACCATACGAATACAGTGGTTCGGAAACTAAGTGCCCTGTGTCCTCTTCTGTGCTGGTCACACTTATTAGTGGTACACTGATGAGAAATTGATGACCACCCATCCATCAGTGAGTGGACAGACACTTGGATGATTCATCTCCAGAGATACTCGAAGAGAATATAAAGAAGTCTGATCAATCAATGGACTGGCTTTATGCTTCATGAACGGTTGTATATATATATAAAACTTGTTTCGTGATTAGAAGGATGCATCACCCTTATGTTCTCAACCGTACCCGAAGAACGGGATGGGAGCGTCTGCCGGCACACGGCCCTCGACGAGTCTTCAATGATCGACGTAGAGAAGAAACGGGGAGAAAAGATGGGGAAACGGACGCTTGGCACAAATTAGACGCAGGTTTTACTAATGCCACTAGGGACGACTGGAACGTGACCACCTAAAATCAGTCAATTTCAGGATTTCGTGGTAATTTGAGCCCATTCTGTCAGGCGATTGTGTAAAAAGCTTCATATAAATCGTTGGGAGATATAGTTGGTTTGCTGCGGTATCATCGCTGTCAAAATGCAGATACGCAAAGCAACATGATAATGCGGTTAATACTAGAATAAAATAATCCATAGAGTCGAGTTTGTAATTAGAACACAATCATTTTCCATGCCAAGAAATTTTAAGTTTTTTATTGAAACCGGAAACTCATTAACATCGTCAGAACAGCCAGCCACACGCTCCTATTCTGAGCCACAAACATTCAGTCCATTTCTCCAAGACGTATTTCTATGTTACGTATTTTAATATAATCCTTGTATATTCTCCTTGGTTTCCAAGAAGTCCCGTCCATTTAAGTTCACCTATTTATACTTTGTAAGAGTTTATCTCTCCCGGGTTTGCTATGTAACCCGCCCGTTTAATTCTCTTTACCTTGTCACCACCCCAGTAACATTAGACAAGTATGTGTCTGTGTGTGTGTGTGTGTGTGTGTGTGAAAGAACCTTCGGGTTCCGTGAAATGCGGGGAATTTCTTGACTAGCTGCAAACCAGTTAGCTTCTAAAGAAGGACTCTGCACCATGGAGTAAGTAAGTAAGTAATGTGTGTGTGTGTGTGTGTGTGTGTGTGTATGTGTGTGCATGTGTGTGCGCGCGCGCGTTCATGTGTGTGCGCGCATGTGTGCGCGTGTGTGCGTGCGTGCGTGTGTGTGTGCACGTGTGTGTGTGTGTATGCAAATTATGAATCTTAAAACAACATGCTAAGAATATAAATTAAGATGGTTCTAACAGTTGGAAAGGAGAGAAATTTCTTTAAGGACGACCGTCCCCCAAAATACTTGACGAAGATAAAGTGAAAGCGGGTGCAATTTGTAACGGATATAGAGTATAGAAATTCTGTATCAGTTTTATTATTATATTTCAAACAGGTTTACTTTAAAATTCAATCTTAAATTAAAACAAAAGTACTAATTTCCACGAGTAAGGTAACTGTGACACTGGTAACTGTGACACTGGTAACTCCAGCAAATATCTAAATAATTTTACCAACAGCTTGGCTATTTTTTTGTCTGTGTAACCAATTTTACCTTCAGACATGGCAAAACATTCCAGAAGACATGAATATTCAGCGACACCACTGACAGAACCTCAAATCTCGTATAATTGCATTTCGCTTGTGCTTATTTGTGTTCTAAAGAAGCCTCTCAGAATACAGCCGTACACAGCGGATGCGCAAGCAGCTTAACATGCGACACAGACACCGCTAGTGTGTGTTTCTTCTCCGGCTGACTAGCTGCTGGTGTACTCTATCGTCTACGGACCATAGGCCCTTCTGTCACGGAAGATACAGCAAATGTCGCCAGACCGGGGTGTTCCATACGCTGCTAATTACGCAGATATCTCTTCTTCTGATAAGGTTCATAGCAGGATTAGCCCACACGTCGTGACATTTAGCGGTAACCAAATGTGGCAGCATTTCTTTGGTAGGCCCTGGTTAAAGATCACAACTATTTCACAAATAAAGGAAAGGAAGAAGGGGTAGAAAAGACGGGAAAATTACGTAAGTAGTTAGGAAAATGAAAATAAGAAAGAAATTGGGGGAAAGTAAGGTGGGACGCAAGGGTAAAGCGTGAAGGGGAGTAGGTGAGAAAAAACAGCAAATGAAGCAATGAAAACAAGGAAATGGAAAGGAAGGGCAAAACAAGAAAGGAAAACGTACAATAAAGAGATGGAGAATATAATAACAAGAAACGGAAACAAAACAAAGAGCAGAAAGTAAGAAGGAAAGATAGAAAGAAAGAAAGAAAGTGAAACAAAATGGAAAGAAAAAGGGATGGCATTACGCTTGATCTTCGTAGATGCGACGGATATATTGTACCGAAAAGTCGGTAACCAAATACCAAACTATCCGCGCAACATCCGAGAGGAACGGAGGACTCAACTATACCGCAGCGGAAGGCTGCAAGCTTGCAAAGTCCCGGAATACTTTCGGCTGCACGTAAACTGCGAATGTAAGACGCAGATATACAGACAACTGTCACGCGACATTCTGACAGCTGCGATAAAGCTGCCGTGTTCACGGGCGAGACAACCAAAAGAAAACCAAATTCCTACGGCAGGTGCCAAAACCGGACGCGGTGACAAAACGGAGACGCTCGAACGCCGAACGCCGAACGCCGCTTGTCCTCGTCGGCAGTGAAGCTTCGGCATAAGACTACAGCGAGACATATGCCGTTGTTGAATTCAACTGTGAAGCAGCCTGAGTTACGACGCCGTCAGCACTGATCGTTGCAGAAGAAGTCAGGGCCAAAAGCCGGGCTGCGAGCCCCAAAAGTCACCATAAAATGCTTCGTTTCACTGCACCCCCCCCCCCTTATGTTACACAAAAGCACAGCAGCAGAGATTTGCTGCGATTCTTCCCGTTCATTGTTATGTCTTACAAGGCTCCTCCATTTGCTTTATTTAACGTGAACACTAAACAAGACCATAGCAGTTCACAAGTTCTCCACAAAGTGTCGCCACTATGCAGGTCGTTTTGTGTGCAGTAACGACGCAGCCGAGCTAATTGCTTGGCAGGATCAGTGGTGACTAAGACGTCCAAGAACCAGGGGAGGGATCTGAAAGGATATGGCAGCTGTAACTCGGGCAAAGTTTATGGGTTCTTTCTGCTAAGGTTATATGGACTGAACGCACAAGCAGAGATCCTGTCAATCTGTATATGCCTATATTTCATCTTCCTAACTGCTGGATAAACCCGAATAAAATCCTTTGTGAGAGAAAGATTCTTTGTGACGTGAAAACATCAAGTTGAAGGGGAGATAAGAGAATACTGCCGTCTTCTTGGACCTGACGCCTTCTTGTATGGTTTTGTAGGAACGGACTGCCTCCATCTTGGAGTCCACCCTTACCACGGAAGCCGAGGTTTACAGAGGTCAAAAAGTAGACTTACCAGAAGTTTTCAACACTAGTGATGAACGGAAGAAACGGCCAGATTAGCTCTCCGGCTATCTTTAACGCAGCGAAAAATTCACGGCTCCCACAGTAAAAAAATAAGTGGATGATATGCGTATGGTTTCTCGAATTGTCGAATGTAAAAGCTAATGACTGCAGGTACTTTATGTAACTTGCAATCATCTGATGAGAAACTATTTTAAATACTCTTTATATGAAACTTCTCCATTGGTGTATCAATCACCTTACGTGTAAACAATTTCAGTCACAACAAATACACATTTTACGTGCAATTGTGTTATGTAGCAACTAGTTTCGACCCTGAACTCGGGTCATCATCAGTATATTATACAAGAATACGAATGTATATATATATATATATACATAAAATTGGGATAAATAAAATATTTTTTATATATACAATATTGTTAATATGTATGTTGTGCATTGTTGGTCTGGATAATAAATAAATACCGTTAAGTTTCAGAACTCCCTCTTTTACATTACGACTGTCTTTAAATTGAATTTAAAGTGTACAATGGTGAAACCAATTACAAAAATTTTGAAGGGGGCCATCCCGTTGTGTCATCAATATATATCATAATTAATACCGTCAATACACGACATCTATAAAAGCCAGATGCTTAATTACATCTGGGAGTCTAACGTGGTGAATATAACAACGAGCAGATATCAGTTACATAAATGTAAAATTTGTACGTACACACAAGGGAGTAATAAGTGTTGGCACTCATCTACCGTGATAACGACACACGTTCACACCACAATCTGTGGTGCGTTTCGTGAGGCCCCTACAACAACAAAAATTCTGAGTATTTATCATTTTACAGTACCGTTTTAAAAGTTTTATTCATAACTAAGAATTCCACAATGTATCAAGTTTTAATGTAAACAATGGGATCCCATTGAATAACAATTTTGACCGTACCTTAACAATTTTGTTCTAAGTTGGCCTGAGGACGGCCGTTTAACGGCCGAAACATGTCGCCAAGAATAACCCATTTGTAAATTAGCATCTGGCTTTTATAGATGTTGTGTATTGACGGTACTAATTATAATATACAATTACAAAAAGACTTAATAACGTTTAATAAATATTAACGTTTTTGTTTCTTAGCTGTTAAGAAACAAAAACAGCTATTATTTTTTACTTACTTATAATAGTGTCACGTGAGTCCCTGGAGTAAATATACTGTAATAAACGAAATCAAATTGCGACGTGATGTGGCCAATACACAAACAGGCTGTACAGCTGCTGTTCATCACCGTAACCTTACAAATGCATGTAAAACAAAACCCGCTGCTGGTAAGTGACACCAGCCCTCTAAGGTTTCTCTGTTTGATGACGTATCTATTTCCCCTCCCCACGGTCGGCGATGAAGCTGTATCTGTCAAAGATATATTCACTACCTTGTTTGCTGGCTTTCAGCAAAACAAACATTGCTAATTTGCCAACAGGTTCAAGTCAATACATGAACATCAGTGAATTATACGGGGCCGGGGGGGGAAGTATTTGCACTGAGAATGATAATATGGATATTAAACGGGAGTATGAATATCTACAGGGTGTGCGTGCTTAATTGCAGAACGGGCGGACTCTGGTATTCTGAAGAATCGGATAAGCAGTTAAGCAAGCTTTGTGAGCGATAGGATGTTAGGTATAACATTTAGATATTGCTGTTATGACATTTTTTCTACCTGTGGCGCTGCGTCCTGACGCCGGCTATGGCCTCCTCACTCTTGAGGTTTTTCTAGATCACACACAACGACGCACCACAGTCGGTAGGACTCCTCTGGACGAGTGATCATCCCTTCGCAGAGAGACCTCTACCTAACAACACAGAACACCCACGACAAACTTCCACGCCGCGGGCGGGAAGTTCTTATGAGAGGACTCCAAATATACAGGACGGAAATTATTCTGGTAGAAGAGTGCCAAGGTGAGCCTACTGGAAGCAGCGGGTTTTTATGAAAAGTTGGTACACCTCTAGCGGACTACACGGTGACAAATCCTGGGAAAATACAAAAATCGTCGCGGTCACAAACGTGAATACCTCAAACACCACACATATCATGTAGGTCCTTTTCCTTTTCCACACAAAAAAGAGAGATATATACCACTCACGCGCGGAAGTTTCAATGTTGTCACTTTAGTGTGGGAGACAGGAAACAAATTGCCACTGCAAAATGCAGCAGACTCGGACACACACACATACACAGACGATAAGATGTGTGTCTTACTCCTGCAGATAAATTGCGTGGTTCAGCGATAAACCAATTTCAGGAAACGAGACTCCGAAATTGAAGGCGAAATCAATTAAAAAGAAGAACAGGAAAAAGGGTTAGGAGAAAATAAGAAACTCTCTTGAGAATTCAAGCGACGAGTGACAATCTACAAGTCCGGACATAAAATACGAGCCGGTGTTTACGTGTAAGATTCTTAGAGAGACACGACTTGGCTTGCAACAGTTTTCTTGGTTTTGAATTAAAGTTGTGGAAGCTGAGAGTCCGAATTTGATTCGAGAAAATATTTTCAATTTCAGAGATTATTATTATTATTATTATTATTATTATTATTATTATTATTATTGACTACTGGCTGGTCGGTCCACAGTTCAAATCTCGACAGGGGCAAACAATTTTTCACTTTTTCAAGACGCCCAGACCGGCTCTGGAGCCCACCCAGCCTCCTGTTCAAGGGGCACAGGAGTTCTTTCGTCGAGGGTAAAGCGGTCTGGGCGTGAAGCTGACCACTCACTTCCCTCTATCGCCCAGGTTAACAATGAGGAAGCTATGCTCATATTTCCTTATATGCGATTAGGGCGTGTACACAGACACTTTCAGGTTTTACTTTCACCGTTACTACTACTGATACTACTACTACTACTATTAGTAGTAGTAGTAGTAGTAGTAGTAGTAGTGGTAGTGGTAGTAGTGTGGGCCGGGTAGCTCAGTCGGTATAGCGACTGACTACGGGCTGGACGGTCCGGGATCGAATCCAGGTGGGACGAGATTTTCCTCCCGTCCAGACCGGCCAGCCTCCTGTAAAATGGGTACCGGATCTTTCCCGGGGGTAAAGTGCGGCCGGGGCATGCTGCTGAGCACTCAACCCCTTCTAGTGCCGCGGTCATGGAAGAGTAGAGCTATAACTCTACCCACCCTCTGGGCCACACCGGGCCCGTAACGGGAAAACTTTACCTTTACCTTAGTAGTGGTAGTAGTAGCAAATGTCTCGACCTCGCCAAACAATGTATGATCACACCAAGGATGATGTTATGGGCAGGGAATGTGGCGCACATGGGAGAAACGACAAATGGATACTGGGTTCTGGTGAAGAACGTGAAGGAACGAGTCGCTTGAGACCTAGGCGTAGAAGGGCGGATTATATTAAAATGGATCTTAAAGATATGGGAGGGTGTGTGGACTGGATTCTTCTGGCACAGGATAGGGACAAGTGACGGGCAATTGTGAACATGGTAATGAAAGTTCGAGTTCCGTAAAATGTGGAGAATTTTTTTTGCCGGCTGAGGAACTATCAGCGTCTCAAGAAGGGCTCTGGTCCTTTGTTTTATAAATCTCTGCATTGTTGGGGCAGTCAATTTCTGGAACCAGTCCCAGGGCCTCTTGCACAAGAACATATAAATTTATGTGAAAAAACTGTCTGGCCACCTACAATAAATAAACATCGGATGTTCGAGCTGGGCTGACCGTGCCTCGTGCGAAGTGATGCAAAGTGGCCACACCCCAGTTTTGTGATATACGGCGACAGCTTTGCCATTAGGCCGATTAGCAGTATGAAATATATCTCTGGAATACAAATCTTCGGAAAGTTACTAATGAAATATTCGGAGGCGTGTGAAAAAAATATTAAATCCCTTATCGTGTACTTGAATTTTTTTTTTCTCATTTCTTGCCCCGTTTTAAGATATGGAATGTTTACAGGCAGTTGTTAATAGGCAAATCGATAGTCCGTCGCGGCTGTGCCGACATAATTTGTCTTCCACTAATCTTCTCATTATACAGAGTGTGCGAAATTTTCCCGCGTGTCTGTACAAGAAGGTAGCTGCTCCCTGTTGGATGTGTTAAAGTCCCATACATAAAATACTTTCGGTAGCATACGTATTGAGCTTGTCTACATGTCTGTGGGAGTCGCTTACAACCATTATTGTCAGTGTGCTCTCCACTCTAACCAGCATAATACAGTACTTCCGACAGGTGCACAGGCACTTATCGCTCATCCTGTATATATCGCCTTACGCTAGATATTGAGTGTTGTCTATATTAAAAAACTGTCCTATTACTGATTACAGTAAACTCAAAGATGGTATTATGAGAGAATGATAAACAGTTTGATAGAGTTACGAGGAAATATCGACAGAGACAGGATTGATCTTCTTGGTGGGGCAGAGTGTGCTTAGAATGTGAAGAATTTCCGAAAGACTGCCCTGATATTCAAAGCAGAACGAAAAGAAACAACTCCATATTTTGTGGAAATTTATGGATGTCCAAGTTAAAAAGTATACTAATCTTTTATCTATGTCGTCCATCTTATTTGACAATCTTCCGCTACTTCTGTACAAGCCCATTCCTTCCCAACAGAAACCTAAGACTGAACAATCAGCCCATAAAAATCACTTTCCATACTACATTTAAGATCATTGCGGCATCATGTGAACAGCGATCGCACACAAACTGACGGCAAGGTCATTTATAAACTACTGAGAAGTTAGATTCACCAAGGCGTGTATTAAGAAGTTTCAATTTCGAATCATGGCCCGCTAGCACATTAATTCTCTCAAACCAATTAACACTATCACATCATTACACATAATTAATTCAAATATTTTTTTAAAACGACTGCCTCGAAATTATTAACTCATTGTGTATGTCCACTAAGCGATGTGTTTCGACCATCAGTTTCAATGCTTCCCTCCCAACACGAAACACTAAAGTGTAATGAATAAAAATACAAAATAGAAGAACGCTCCTGGAACGAGTGCCCTGCCGTATAACAGAATGATACAAAGAACGAATCATTCAGAAAGTAGGAAACAGCACTGAGAGGAATAATAAGAAATTTATATAATCAGAACAGGTCATCGGCCAGCCACGCCGAGAAGCAAAATCCGTAACACAAAGTTGAAGTACCCACATGAGCTACATAACAGGAGTTCTAAAAACAGTCACTCCGGTCTAGTACTCAAACTACCCCAGTACTTGTCACAAACATTAAAATAAATATTGTCAATTTAACCAAAACCAATACCCTGAATATGGAAGTCTATCCAACAATCGAAACATCTTGTAGACCTCTATCTCAAATACAATTACATTTCGCAATTTGACACTTCCTAACATAATACTGGTACAAGCACTAGGTAAAACCGAAAGAGATACGCCCTTTCACCGTCGAATTCAGCAGCTTAATTTGTGCCTAGCAAGTGGATTTCAACGAACCTGTCAATAGACCGGAACTGCCAAGACCCTAGTCAATGTAGTTCCTACTACGTAACCTAGATGGCAGAAACTCTGTGGTAAGTATTGCAAGAATCTATACGCAAGGACATTTTGTCAAATTTCCAACAGCTCCCAGAGAATTGGTTTGTAAAGTGCAAGAAAATAGTCATTGCAATATTGTAAGAAATATCTGCGACACAAACAGCGCGGCACATGTTGATGTATATATATATATATATATATAGTGTCTATTTATGAGAACATTGGTTCATACCTTGACAGAGTTCTCCAGACGTCGTAAAGCGATGCCACTTACCTGAAAAGAAAGAAGAAGTTTTCGAACTTACAATTTTTTACAACTGTAGCCTCTATACAGTATCTTAACACCTCCAAAATAACATACTCAGTTACGTACTGGAGCCTTCTATGTATAAAACGTAACATTAATTATGAAAAACATGAACAATTTTGTGACGAAATAAACTGCTTCACAAAACCGCAAATATGTACACTTCATAGCCCTATTATTATTATTATTATCATCATCATCATCATCATCATCTTGCCATCAGCTTAGTGCATCTAGTTGGTTTTATTATAAGAATATACCACGACGCACGGTAATCTGAACGTCAAGAACAGCAAACTCATGGTTTGTTCGGTAAATGAGAGGATCGTGCCTTGTATGATTGTCTGGGAAGTAAAGAAGGGCAGTCCTTTGAGAGGCCGGGCGAACCACATCTTGAGGCGCATATTCGAAGGGGGTCTTACGGATTCTGACTCAGGAGTGGAAGGAAAGTCGCGCTCATTAAAGCTGCTTATAGCAGCCGCGGTACCTCTGATGATGACTACAGCGACCTGTCGATGGAAAACTTGCAGGGAGCATTTTATTTACTCCTACTAGGACATCTGATGAGCATTATGGTACTGTTACTGGGAAACTTGTGTAATAGTGCCAGTCAGTTAACGTCAAGAAATAAACAAGGAAAGGTTCATGGTCACTCTCAAACCTTCGGTCTCCCGGACAGCCGTAACTTTGTACTGCAGCAATATAAACCTACGTCTGAATACGTTTTGGAGGAAAGGTCCATAATTCACTCTTAGCAAATAATGAGAAAACTGGACAAAAATATTCAATTTCTTGTCCATCTAAAGCAGGTTATGATACAACTCCTGAACATATCTATTTCACATCAGACTTGAAAACTCTGTTTTCACGTCCTGGTTAACAGCAGATTAGAAGCCAGACACAATTAATAGAAAATAGACACTTCAGGACCTTTCTGAAACGAATGGATTTTTTGTCATTTATTTTAAAAAGGGGCACAAAAAATTTTTCAAAAATCTAAGAAGCACATCAAAAGTCCCGACACCAGGTTGGTGACATGAAGCGAGTTTTGTACAGAAAAGTTACAAGTCTTAGTCGACATATTACAAAATTTAGTCGCTCCAGTGATTTGACGCCCGGAATTTGGGCATCCCTCCTATCAGTAGCGTATTGACTCACATCCCCAAAAGAATGTTTAATTTATTTATATTGCACTTGGAATGTATCCTGTATCACTATTAACGTCTGCATTTGTCTGAACCACTTTGTCACGTAAAGGTAAAGGTAAAGTGATCCCGTTACAGGCCCGGTGTGGCCCAGAGGGTGGGTAGAGGTATAGCTCTACTCTTCCATGACCGCGGCACTAGAAGGGGGTGATTGGTCAGCAGCACGCCTCGACCGCACTTTACCCCGGGAAAGACCCGGTACCCATTGCACAGGAGGCTGGGTGGGCCCCAGGGTCGGTCTGGGCGGGCAGAAAATCTCGTCCCCACCGGGATGCGACCCCGGACCGTCCAGCCCGTAGCTCAGTCGCTATAGCGACTGAGCTACCCGTCCCCCACTTTGTCACGTACATATAAAAATAGCTGACAGCTAAGCCTTTTGAAGCTATTTAAAGTCAAGACCACCATCTCGTTATAATCAAGTATTATGATTTTGATTGCTTGATATGCTAATAAAATGTCACTCTTACGCACAGTCAGTATGAAACTTGTGTCCGCAGAATGGCACTTAAATAATTTATTTAGACCACTATCTCTAATACTCAGTTTATGAGCATGCTAGCCTTCAGACGCAAAATAAACTCATTTTTTATTTGCAGAATGTGCGTTCGCCTGCCTGGTTCAGCATCCGTGACCAAATAATTTTACTTAAAAAATGTAACCTAGGTACATTTCTGCAACAACGGACCTAACTGTAACTCTAATTTGTAGCTTCTCTTGTGTTTCATTGTTACACGATGGTCACACACTACCTTAGCCTTGTTAACCCGCCAAGTAATGCCAGTATTACACTGAGTCACACCACTATCGCTTCCAGCCGCATTTTTTTCAACTTATCTTTCGCTAACCAACTTATCACTGGGCGCTGTATAGTCTAAGGTACTGACAAAATTATTAAATAAATCTTAAACGAATTTTAAAAAAACCAGGGAATAACTCCTTCGTTTAAAGAAAGGAGATATTTAATTTTAAAGTAGGTGGTACACACAGTCTGTGCAGAGTTTAAAAGTCCTAAGTTCCAATCTTATTAAAGCCCTATGGTAACAGCATGTTGGAGCGGGATAACTCAGTCGGTTTAGGGGCTCGCTACGGGCTGGACGGTCCAGGGATCCAATCCCGGTGGAGGCGAGATTTTCCGCACCTGTCCAGACCGCCCCAGGGGCTCATCGAACTTCCTACACAATTTGACATTCTTGTGAGTAAATCGCCCGGAGCGTGGCGTTGACCACCTACCGCAATATAATACCGAGGTCAAAGAAAGAGTAGAGTTATACCTGTAATCCGGCTGTGGTCCTTCATGGCCTGTTCTAGGGTGAAATTTACCATTTTTACTTTTAGTGGTAACTTTATGTACCAAATTGCATACCAACAAGCCACTCTGCATTTTCCCCACACAGTATATTTACATGTTTCGTATAATTCGCAGAATAAAAAGAATTAACTGATTATTTGTCCTACTAGAGACAGACTGCAGACTGTCCTAAGGTAAACAAATACAATTTGAGATGTGGCTTAGATAAACGTAGAATACTTCGTCTTAATGTTACTATTATGAGAAGGACAAGCGGGCAAATTCTGTGAACCTTCAAACAAAGAAATACTGGGGATACTTGGACCAGAAAGTAGTTTCACATTGTGTGTCATTCTTGAAATGGTGAGCCTTGAATCGATACTTAAGCGCTTTCTCTTCTTTGCTAACGAAACTTCCCTTAGCTGCACGTGACAAAGACGCGAATCTCTTAAGGAGGAAACAATAAATGATTTAGCATGACAACAGACGCTGCAGCACGTGATAATATCTTAATTAAAGCTCTATTCTCCGCGCCCAAATAACAGGACTCTGCAATAAAAAGGATAAGAGCTCCTCTATTGCATTACCTTTGTTTTTTATTTTCCCTGAAAGGGAGAATCGTTAAACCTGCTCTCTTTTATTTTATTTTACCTCATATATATATATATCTCTCTCTTACTTCGCATACACACCACCCCCACAATAAAATGTACCACGGTCAATACTGCTGTAAATTTATAGTGTACATTCAGCGCCCCATCTTATAGCTGTGTATGGAGACACAAAACACATAACGTTCTGCGAAAAATTGCCCGAAGACACTGCCTTCTATGTGGGATAGCTCAGTCACTCTAGTGACTGGTTAAGGGCTGGATATTCAGAGAACTGAGTTTCGAAACCCGGCAGACTCAGAGACTCCTCACGCCATATTATTCGGGTGATAAAATAGAGACATTGAGATGGGCGGAGCATGTAGCGAGTATGGGGGAGAGGAGAGGCTTATACAAGTTTTTGGTGGAGAAACCTAAAAGAAAAAAACGACTAGGGAAACCCAGGCATAGATGGGAGGATAATATTAAGATGGATCTTCAGGAAGTTGATGTGGGGGCATGGATTGGATTGATCTGGCAGGTGGCGGGCACTTGTGAATGCGGTAATGAACTTTGGTGTTCCGTGAAATGCGGGGAATTTATTGACTAGCTGCAAACCAGTTAGCTTCTCAAGAAGGACTCTGCTCCATGGAGTAAGTAGGTAAGCAAGTAAGTAAGTAAGTAATTAAGTAAGTAAGTAAGGCAGGCTCAGAGAAGCTTCTGTTTCAACAACGCCCACACCGGTCCTGATGCTCGCCCCGCCAGGTACCACGGATCATTTAAGGGGGAGTGAAGGGATCGAGAGGTGACGCTGACCACCGTTCACCATCTGATATCAAGGTGAAGAATGGGTGGATCTAAATATCCATCCCTCACGCCTAAATGACGTGATGTTCAGGTGAGCACAATAACATTCTCTCTCGTCTCTCTCTCTCTCTGTCTCTCTCTCTCGTCTTCAGTTAGTCCTCAAAGCACTAAATTAACATTCTCCAAAAAATCCTAATATCAGAAGTCTAATGATTTTAAATCTAAGAAACTCAAACAACACAATTAGTTTACAAATAAACACCATGTTTCCTGTGCAAACAGCTGTTCAACCAGTCCAACGTAAACAACATGAAACAACAGCTAAACATTGTTAAATATAGATTCATTCTTTTAAATCAAAGCCTGAAGATGGCTTTAAATGAGCCGAAACATGTGGCTATCCAACATAAATAATATTAAACAACAGCTAAACGTTGTTAAATATATATTCATTCTTTTAAATCAACGCCTGACGATGGCTTTAAATGAGCCGAAACATGTGGCTATGTTCTCTTAAATTGTTTTATAATACACTTTTCTATTAATCATTGAAAGAAAGATAAAAGACTTCTGTGAAGCTATTTGTAAAATGTTACGTAATATTCCACTTTGATTACAGAAATTAAATTTAAGGGACTTCTTCTATTGGTTGGAAAGAAACCAATCTTAAAATTACATCTCGCTGGGAATATTTCCCTTTAAAATAAGCGAGTGACTTTAATATGCAAGAATAAAGAAACAAACCTCTTTCGGTTTTACTACTCCCTGAGACACTTTATAGTTTGAACACAGACAGCTGATAAGATTATTCATATTTGTGCGGAACTCCAAGGCGCGTTCACACCAGCACGCACACAGCACTAAGCTGCGACACGGAACGCGGTATTTTACTACGTGTAAGACTTGCCTGTACATCCGTCCGCATGTTTCATTTCGAGAAAATTTTCTATATGATGAAATTAATTAAAGTTTGCTTCAGAAGCCCCGAACTCAAAATCGTTGCTTAAAATTAATGTCCTTACTCTTCGGTCTACATAAGGAGCCGGTGTACCTCAGTCGATGTGGAGACCAGGCTATAGGCGACATTCTCATGGAATCGTGGTTTGATTTCCGGCAGGGGACATCAGGGTTTCCTCGTATTTCCTCGTATCGAAACCGTCCAGTCGGGCTCTAGACGCATCCAGTGAGTACAGAGAGGTGTTTCCCTACACATCCTATTGCTTTCAGAGGGAAAACTTCACTTCATATAGAGGTCTATAAAACACCTACTTTATGTGGCATTCAAATTGGACTCCACAGATTCTTTCAAAACAGCCACTCGTATCAATATTTCGTATATTCCTATCTATAAAATCCATATACAGTTAATTTCTATTAATTTTACTTAGAACTGCTGCAAGACGTGGACTATTTAACAACACTTTTTGATGTTTGTGTGACCGTGCATCGTTGATACGATCATATAAACAGCCAACTAGACGCAACAATATTAATTTTATCAAAATTTCAATCAGCTCAACAGGATGAGGTGGAGCATGCTCCACCTCATCCTGGTCACCAGCAGGCAGCATCGTCGGTGCTTTATACCACAAGCTGTAAACACAGTCTAGCACTCCTGAGGATGGGCGAAATAATCGCCCGAAACATGTTGAGCTGATTGAAATTTTAATAAAATCATTATTGTTGCATCTAGTTGGTTGCTTATATTATTGTATTTAACGATACATTTGTACAAAAAATGTAAATTCGAATCCATGATGCAACATCGGTGAGAGTAAGGGACAGACAACATCCCCTTCGTGTTAAATTTAGTAACATCGTATTAAGGTGTAGGGGGCTGTCGAAGAATATCTCCAAGCATTCTACATCTCAGAAGCGAATGGTCAGCTTCAGGCCTCGACCGCTTAATCCCAAAGAATGAAGCTCCCGAAACCCATTGGGTATAAGGCTCCGATGGTGTTCACAGCCGGTATAGAATGTATGGAGGGATATAAATTTCTTTTCCCTTATTGCGAATCGAACCCGACTCCTCGGTTACCCAGCCTCTTACTTAGTCTCATTTATAGCAGCTTGATTTTGTAATAATTCATGTAAATTCTGATAAACCGTGGCGAAAAAAAGGCAGGGTCTCAAAACCGAATTTTTTCATTAACTTTTGCCCCCCCCCCCCAAAAAAAAAGAGTATCGTAAGAGTGGACGATCCGGGGTTCGAAACTCGGAAGGGGAAAAGAGATTTTTTGTTATCCAAAACTTCCAGACCGGCTCTTGGGTCCTCCCAACCTCCTCTTCACTGGGTCCCTTCTAGAGGTTAAAGCGGCCGGGGCGTGACGTTCACCGCTCGCCTCCAACTAGCGTCGAGGTTAAGAATGAATGGAGCTGTACAACTACTCCCCTGGTGTCGAAAGGTACACCTTTACCTTTACCAATAGAGAGTAACAAGTGGACGCGCTTTATGCCTCCGAACGCTACTGTGAACAACCCCTCATCCTGTTTTCACGCATAGCCCAAACACAGTTCTGAGATACTTATATAGGTTGGCGTTTTACACTTGAATTTGGTTTTATGATGGGAAATGAAAAGAGGTTTTTCACTCATCCGAGTAAATACTTCCTCAAGGGAAACGCTTTTATCTAAAATCGGATTAAAGATAATATGGAGATTTGTTTTATTTTAGGGCTATAGAGCGCTCCCAAGAAAAAAAAAATAAAAAGACACATAAATTTTACTGATTTCAGTTTTATGAAAGTCGATTTATGTATTTTTATGTTTCCTACATCTTGACCAATCTTTGGTTATGACGTGGGCTGTCACGTGCTAGCTATATCGATTCTAATATTATGACATCAGTTACATAAATATACTTTCTCGCCTTATCGTGAATTTTGATGTTTTATTGGCAATGTTGCTGCTGATAACGACTGCATTTCAACGCCTTCGCTCTTCCATATGACGTCATAAACGTGGCCGATCAGCAAGAACAACCGCACATCAAGGCCGCTTTCAGAGACCTCAGTTCCCAGCGTAAAAAGATGAATGTGGGCGGTCGCCGGTAGAACGGCCAGGTTACGGGACGAATGGTACAGGTTCTAATGCTGGTAGAGGCAGAGATTATTCTGCTGTCCTGATTTTCCAGACCGTCCCTGGAGCCCACTCAGCCTCCACGCCAATGGGTACGGGTTTATCCCCCCCCCCACCCCGGGGCAAAGTGGTTGGGGTGTGATGTCGAAAACTCACCTCCATCTATTGCCCAGGTTAAGAATTAGTAGCTCTACAAATCTACATCTCCTATACGCCCTTATGGCTTTGACGGGGATAGATTTACCGTCTTTACCTTTTTACCTACGGGTAGGCACGCGGTGACGCAGTTGGTTGAGGCACCGCGCTACAAGCCGGAAGGTCGCGGGTTCGATTCCCGATGGTGTCATAATCCTTCCAGTCGCACAATGGCCCTGGGGTTGACTCAGCTTCTAACAGAAATGAGTACCAGGAATATTTCCTGGAGGGTAAAGGCGGCCGGTGCGTAGGGCTGACATACCTTACCACTTTCACGTGCCGATTGTCTTGAAATCTGGGAGCCTTATTGTTCTAGAACCCTCGGGGCCTGTTCGGGCCTGTAATATGATTTGCCTTTTACCTACGCTTAGAGCTCCACTGACAATGTAGACACAAAGAAAAATTATGAAAATATAAAATGCAACTAACCTTTTCGGGGGCCCTCGAAAGGTGAAGCCCCATGGAGGCTCACAGATCACAAACGCCACACACAGGTTCTGCTCTGCACACAATACCACGTTCCTCAGACGTGGTTGTTTTATTTATTGATTCATGAGACGTTTGATGACGTCATATCAACGTAATAGCTTTTCGCAGAGCGTGAAATTAGTTGGTAAGGCGAGTCTTAGTAGAGACTTGGTTCAGATTTTTTTTTCAGTAGATTCCTTGAGGAAACTAAGCTTGATAGGACTGCAGTAACCTGGCCCAGATTCGACCCGTAAACATATCTACAGCGTTCTCATTTCTTCTGTCTTCCAGGATGTGACGTAAAGCTTTATGAAATGTCCTGAATCATCGTCAAATTCCATGCAAAATGACACGCTAACTGCATGGCGCACATTCGTTCTTGGGAGGTTAGAAGTCACTCAGGGAATGAAGAGATTCCAAGTCTTTTGTGGGACAAGAAAATTCAGTAACTTGTTCACAGCATCCCGCCACCAGGCCCAACTGCAGCCACCTGAATCCAGTCCTTTCTATTTAAAATCTACTTTAATATTATCCTCCCAACCACATCTATATCTTCAACGTGTTTTCTTGTGTTCAGGAGTAGGCATGATATAGAACCGTAGAATCACTTATTTGTTTCCTTATTCTTTTTCGACACCAATGTATTTCATTGTTTAATTATCACTCATTTATCTTTCATTCCATAGGCAATATTCTCCTATTCATTATACAGGATGTTCGAAAAGCCGAGCAAACAACGTTTAAAAAAGGAGAAAAATTCTATATTCTATATTTTTAAATTGTTATTCTAAAATTGAAATTTTCGTGGAGACTGCACTAAAAAATGTCGGATGTTGACTTATCTGGCACTTGAGACTTCGGGAAGGCAATTCTAAAATCGTCCTGGCATTTCAAATTGTACTGAGATTGAAGATAGTGTTCGACAACAAAAACACCCTGTGCTTGTGAACAAGACATGTCGGTAGATGAACAGTTTTAAAAGACACTGCTGGGATGGCGTCAGGTCACGTGGCCTGCTGCACGATCATACCAATACATTCATCCGCCAATTCATCTTCATCGCATTCACTCCTAGCTAGTATTAAATATCATTCTTCGGGCAGGGCGAATTTTCGCTCGTCCTGTATATTTATTTATACATTTACATATGGCGAAATCGGAGCCTTCTAAGTAGGCCCCAATACATTGTTAACTATGAAGTCACTAGATGGTATGTATGCATTCATGGCTTATTTAAAGACTGTTAAAGAAGCCCACATCAGTTACCGTCAAATGGTACGATGCAGCAAGAGGAACGAACCGCATACACATTAAGGACCCAGCACGTACCATCGTGTCACTTACAGCAGTGTTTCTCAACCTCTGTAAGACCACGGCCTGGTAAATTCTTTTTTCATAAGACGAAGGCCCGGTCCCAACAAATTTACTCGTAAATACCTTTCCATTTTTTTTAAGTTCATACATTAAACTAACATAAGTATTAATAATTTATTATGGCATAATCATAAAGAGCATTAGTACACTTATGTATACGGTGTGGCATGTTGACAAATATAAGATTGCATTTAAATTAGTTATAAATCATTGGACTAATGAAATCTTGTAGGATATTGTAGTTTCCTCAGGCCAACATCTGGGTCTGAGTTTTTCGACACATTCACGAATATTTTTCTCCTCAGAATATTTCCACTATAAAACATTTATTCATGAAAATTGCTTAGAAAACTAA
>Ga0123352_10003094_pt1 | contig 23853 bp, 22 predicted proteins | sample TergutLab28metaG_FD_89700 | JGI IMG/M metagenome (GOLD analysis project Ga0123352, IMG submission 89700) | Labiotermes labralis P1 segment gut microbial communities from Petit-Saut dam, French Guiana - Lab288 P1 | ecosystem: Host-associated > Arthropoda: Insects > Digestive system > Gut ...
GCAATTGGTATAGTTTGGCAATCAGAACTGACGGCAGCCTTTGGGCTTGGGGAAATCATACGGATGGAGGAACAGGTTTAGGCGAGACAACAGGAAATGTCACTGCGCCGGTACAGATACCGGGCGCCAGTAATTGGGTTTTTGTTTCGGCTGGCCTTGGGCACTCTTTAGGTATCAGAACTAACGGCAGCCTTTATGCCTGGGGAAATAACGAATTTGGAAGAACAGGTTTAAACACCACAACAGGGACTACCAACACTCCGCAGCGGGTAGGAACAGATACAAATTGGGCTTTTGTAAGCGCAGGCGGTCTTCACTCTTTAGGTCTCAGAACCAATGGAAGTCTTTGGGCATGGGGACGGAATCTCCACGGGCGTACAGGTCAGGATACAATATCAGGGACTACCAACACTCCGCAACAGGTAGGAACAGATACAAATTGGGTATTTCCGGCTGCCGGGGCTGACTCTCACTCTTTGGCTATCAGAACCACCGGCGTCCCCTGGACATTTGGCGGTAATAGCAATGGTGCTCTTGGTATTGACTCAACGAATAATAGCGATACTGCCCTTCTTCCCATTCAGGTCCATGGCACGTGGCCGTAAGGAACGCGATGGGTAGTGCGGGATAAAAAAACAGAAGAAGCTCTCGCTAAGGCGCCAAGGAAGAAAAAGGCTTTCGAATAACAGCTTGCGTTCTTTGCGCCGCGAACCAAAGGTTCGATGCGAGAAGGAATTTGCAGAAAAATGCCAATGTTCCGTGGGAGACACCGCCAAGCGGCTGACTAGCCGCGTTAAATCCTTCCTATCGGTGCACGGCCCGAAGGGACGTACATAACGGGATTATTCCCATGGATTGATTAAAATAATTCCTTCGATGTCCTGGAAGTCCTTTGTATTTCTCGTAACCAGAGTCATGTGGTGAGTTATGGCCGCTGATGCGATAAGAGAATCAACGACAGGCATAGTCCTTGCCACCCTGGCACGGATTCTTCCCCATTCTGTCATTGTGTCCGTATCATGGGAAACTATGCGGCCGTAAAACCACTGGGGTAATTTAGTATAGAGCCAAATAGCCAAATCATGCTTCTTTTTACCGTGGGGAAGCTTTTCCATGCCATAACACAATTCTCCAATGGAAATGGCACAAATATACATATCTTCCATGGGTATCCTGTCTGTAAAAGCCTTAACATTGGAATTGCACTTTGATTTTTGCATTTCCGAAATAATATTTGTGTCCAGGAGGTACTTCACAGATTAATTTCCCTCATTTCTTCCTGCAGCCGCTGCGGTAATTCAAGATCAACATCGCGGAGCGGGGATTTTTGAATAAATTCGTAAAGTGTCTGACTGGGACGGATAAGTTTTTTATACTCCTGTACAGACAAGATTACGGCTGCTTCTTTGCCCCGGATTGTGATTGTCTGGGGTTTTAATGCCGCCGCTTTAATGACTTCGCTGAACATGGCCTTTGCTTCCTGTAATTGCCAAACAAGGTTTTTTTTCTGTGTATTCATGGCACTGACTCCAATTAAACTAATTTTGCTTGTATAGTCTGACTAGTCTGACTATACAATAATTTCAAGAAAAAGTCAAGCTAAACACGAAAACAGGAGATTTGTCTCTTTTTAGCGACATTCGTTAATTTGCAGTTATTGGCGCTTTAAGTATTATGTTATATGGGAATGAATATGTTACTTTTTTACGAGATAAGGGGCGTATTTTTTATCGCTTACAGCAATGTGGGTTAAAAGCCATTTTTTAAGAAATCTGGCCAAATCAACAAGCGATGCATTGCCTTCATTAAATAACGTAAACTGACTCCATACTTCATTTATAAAAGTTATATGTTCTTTTTTATGTTCCGCCAAGTTCGGGTAACCAATCTTTTCTAAAATTTTTTCTTCATCATTAAAATGAGTCTGAGCATAATCACCTGCTTTGCGAAAAGCTATGGCAAAGGCTGCTTTTGTAGCAGTTCCGTCGTTATTCAACTGAAATAGATCATTAATCATATTCACCAGGTTTTTATGCTGATCATCTATGGTTGGATGACCAACTGAATAAGCAGCATCCCATACAGTAATATCTTTATCCATACAAATTCTCCTTAATTAAATTATTCTTGTATCATTATACGAAATATTACCAGAAAATTCAAGTTAAATAACGTTTTTAATTTTACTTTTGCGTTAGAGCCAATAGCAGCATCCGTGCCTGGCGCTAACGTTATAACATTCAACTTATGTCTTAAAATGGGAGACTTCCCGCAAAAGAACATTGACGCTCTCTTTGTTTTCCCGCCCTATTTCATCTGCCCGCGAAACTGTGGCATTCAGGGTTGAAAGGCCCTGCGATACCTCATTTATACCGATAGTCAGCGCCGATGTCGCCCCCTCAAGGTTCTTTCCTTCTTCGATTACTTCACGGCTTCCTGTAAGCATTTCTCCGGAACTTTGGCGTACTTTTTCCGTAATCTCCTGAGAATTCTGCATAGCATTGAAAATTTCTTTACTTTCAGCATTCTGGGTTTCCATGGCAATTCGAATATTATTCTCCTGTTCTGTAACTGTTTTTACAGCCCCGTCAATAAGCGCGAACCTGTCAAGCACCTCGTCTGACGCGCTGTTTATGCTGTCCAGGGCGCTTTTTATCTTCCTTAAAACATCAGAAACGGTTTTTGCCTGCCCGCTTGATGATTCAGCGAGTTTACGAATTTCACCAGCCACTACTGCAAAGCCTTTTCCTACGCTTCCCGCATGGGCAGCTTCAATTGCCGCATTCATTGCCAGAAGGTTGGTCTGGCTGGCTATGTCCTGGATAACCTTGTTGATCGCATAAAGCCTTTCGGATTCCTGCATGACTGTAGTAATATCATCTGTCATTTTCCTGACCGCATCATAGCCTTCTACTGACGCAGCAGTTAGATTCCCGACATTCTTTTCATTAAGAACAAGCGATTGGGTTACCTCGCTGATCTGTTTAATCATTTTCTCTATTTCAACAGAGGATCGGCTGACGCTTGCGGACTGGGTCCCAATATTCTGATTTAAACTTTCGATATTATTGACAATTTGCACCATCGTCGCATTTGTTTCTGTTACACTGGTGGATTGGCTGATAGATTTTTCTGTCATATTCTGCATATTAACGTTTATTTGGGAAATAGCCTCTGCAGATTTTGCCATTATGTCAGAAAGCTCGTCGCCAACGCTTTCCAGCTTTCTTGCCCCGGTAACAATATCGCCAATCAGACCTCTGAGGCTTTCCTGGGTTTCTTTTAACATACGGGTCATTGTGGAGATTTCATCTTTTCCTTTTACTTCAATTGTTTGGGTAAGATCCCCATCGGCAATTAGTTTTAGTATACCTGAAAGCTTTGTAATGGGCTTCGTGAGGATCGTGCTGAAGCGGAGGGAAATAATGGTTGCGACAATAGAGAGTACCAGTACGACAATAACGGTTATCCATAAAAGCTGCCAGAAATACTTGGTAAACTCGTCTGTAGAGCCGGTGGAAATTATAAACCAGTCCATACCAGTTACTGGAACAGATGCCCAGTACGTGGTCCCCTCTACTATAACCTGTACGCCTGTTGAAGAAGTGATGTTTCGCAGATGGCTGCCTGTGGTCTCAAAAAAGTTTTCATTCATTACCAGAGACTGATCCTGATTCACTATGTAAAAACCCTCTTTGTTAATGATAAAAGTACTCCCGTCACTGGTTATCTTGTGATCGACAACAAGTCTGGTAAGCTCATCAAGAAATACATCTGTTCCCACAACTCCGATAATTTGCCCATTGGCTTCTGCTGTCCTGACTATGGTTACGCAAATTTCCCCGGTGGAATCATCCACATAAGGGTCGGTAATCACAGTCGAATGGGCCCTTTGCATTGCGGTTATGAACCAGGGTCGCCTTGTCTGATCCCATTGGGGGTTGTCACCGTAAGGATCCCAATCTGTGGCAGTAACAAAATGACCACCGTCGAACCGGGAGAGGGTGGTGCCAAAGTATATTTCAAAAATCGAAGGTACTACATCCAGCAAATTATTAAAAATTCTTTCCATTTCCGCTTGAGAATCAATAGTTGGGGCCATAACCACCAGAGTATTTGTCATATTAATGGCAGCATTCAGCGAATTCTGAACTTCAGCATTTATTAAGTCCACGCTGATTTCCGCCCGGATCTGCAGATTCTGATTAGTGAAGTTGGACAGGCTTAAAAGAGACAGCACTGTAGTAATTATTGAAATAGAAAACACCAGAGAAAGGCAAAGGATGGTTATTCTCCGTGCTAATACGCTGGAATTGGCCTTCGCAGTCGGATTATTAGTCTTTTTTAAGGAATTTTCTTTGAGTACGCCAAACATATAGTTCTCCCTTTTTTAAATGCTATTTTAGTAATATAATTATAGCATAAAGAATCTTTTAATCCAAGATAATCTCATGTTAAAGAAAAAAGAGAAGAGGGAGAAATGTTTTTTTTTCCTCTTAAAAGTCATAAATCAAGCTGTAAAACGTAATAATAAGCGGATTTTAATCTATATAAATAATCTCACGCTCAAGTGTATAACCATAAGCATTATAAACTTTTTCCTGGATCAGCGTTACAAGCTCTTTAACATCTTTCGCAAGAGCATTATTCATGTTGACAATTATATTTGCATGTAAAGGGGAGATCATTGCTCCCCCAATCGAAAAACCTCTTAACCCAAGGCTATCAATAATTTTGCCGGAAGGTTCCCCAAAATCCCTGTTATTCTTAAAAACCGACCCAGCCGAAGGAAAATCATAGTGCCCTTTTGTTTGCCGCTCTTTTTTAAAATCAGCCATTTTTTCCAAAAGATCTACTTCTTTGTTTTCTCCAAGTTTAAACTCCGCGCCAATGATAATACCTTCATTATTCTGAAAAGGGGAAACTTTGTAGTCAAAATCATTTTTATCAGTCTTATAAGTAGAAATCTCGCTCAATTTATTTATGTAAGTTACGTTATTTAGAACATCTGAAACAGATTGTCCAAAACATCTTGCATTCATATAAATACTTCCGCCAGTTGTTCCGGGCATACCATAAAAATATTCAAGTCCCGACAAATAACTTTTGCATGAAAATTCAGCCAGATTACTTACCTTTGCGCCTGCTTCTGCATAAACCATATCATCTTTTATAGATACCTTATTAAGGTTTGTTGTACTAATAATTACGCCGCTAAATCCATTATCGCTAAAAAGGATATTAGCGCCTTCTCCAAGAATAAGATATGGAACAGAAGCTTTTTTTATTTCAGAAAGTATAATTTCCATATCTCTTATACTCGAAGGAACCGCAAATACTTCTGCATTGCCCCCTATTTTAAATGTGCAGTGACCAGAAAGAGGCTCGTTAAACAGTAATTTCCCTTCTATATTGATTTTATTAAATAATTTGCGTAAACTTTCCACATAATGATGATACTTGCAAATTAGACAAGTTTCTACACCAAATGTAAAACTATATCGGAGAAAAATGGGACTAAAACTGTTTAATACTATGGGGAGAGAACTTCAGGACTTTCTGCCCATAACTAAAAATGAAGTTTCAATCTACGCGTGCGGACCTACTGTGTATAACTTTGCACATATAGGAAACCTGCGCACATATGTTTTCGAAGATGTACTAAACAGGGTATTAGCTTATCTTGGTTACAAAGTAAAACACATGATGAACATCACCGATGTAGGCCATCTTACTGATGATGGCGACAGTGGCGAAGATAAAATGGAAAAATCTGCAAGAGAAGCAGGTAAAACAGCCTGGGAAATTGCGGAATATTATACAGAAGCGTTTTTTAAAGATACAGAAACCCTGAACATCATAAAACCAGATATTATTACTAAAGCTACAGATAATATCCAGGAAATGATCGACCTCATCAAAAGGCTTGAAGAAAAAGGATATACGTATATTTCAGGCGGCAACGTATATTTTTCAATTGATAAATTCCCTGATTATGGAAAACTTGCGCTTTTGGACAAGCAAAAGCTCCATGCAGGCGCCAGAATTGAGGTAGATAGCAATAAAAAGAATCCATATGATTTTGTTTTATGGTTTACAAAGTCAAAATTTGCAAATCAGACAATGATATGGGATTCTCCATGGGGAAGGGGATATCCAGGCTGGCATATTGAATGTAGCGCAATGAGCATGAAGTTTTTAGGTGAAACCTTTGATATCCATTGTGGCGGCATTGATCATATAAATGTTCATCACACAAATGAAATTGCTCAAACAGAAGCTGCAACAGGCAAAAAATGGGTTAATTACTGGCTTCATGGGGAATTTCTTGTTCTTAATAAGGAAAAAATGGCGAAATCTGCCGGGAATTTCATTACAATTGCAGATGTTGTAAAAAATGGGTATGATCCACTTGATTACAGATATTTTTGTCTTTCAGGCCACTATAGGTCACAGCTCCAGTTTAGCTGGGAATCGCTTGATTCCAGCCGTAATGCAAGGCTTAACATTATTGAAAAAGTAAAGTCATGTTATGAAGAAGCAGGTAAAAAAATAATTGAAAAAGCTTCGGATCTTTCAGATTATGCTCAAAAAGTAATTTCCAATTTTAGGGATACTCTTGAAGATGATCTTAACTGCCCAAAAGCGCTTGCAGTTCTATGGACAATGTTAAAAGATCCAAAAATATCGCCTATAGAAAAGGTTTTTCTTGCTGTTGAATTTGATAAAATTTTGGGGATTTCTTTATGGAAAGAGATAAACAAGGAATCAAATATAACAATTAATGACGAGGTAAGCAATCTTATAAAAGAACGCGAACAAGCAAGAAAAAACAGAGATTTTAAGCAGGCAGATGTATTAAGGGATAAACTTAAAGAATTAGGTATTGAAATAAAAGACACTCCAGATGGAACAGTTTGGAGTATTCGGACAGAATAGTCTGGAATATATGGGCGGAATGGTTTTGAATATCCGGATGGAATAATCTGGAGTATCCAGATGGAACAGTCTGGAAAAAATTGTAACAAAAAAGGTCTCTATTTGTTTTGTTTATGAATTCAGAAGATGGAAAAATTCCCTTTGAGGAATTATATAGAGAGTTATTTCCTCTAATCTATAAAGTTGCTTATCATATCACATCAGATAGTGGTACAGCAGAGGATATTACTCAGGAGGCATTTATTAAGTATTTTAACCGCCCAATCCCTTTTCCATCAAAGGATGATGTAAAATACTGGCTTATTAGGGTGGTAAAAAATATAGCTTTCAATTATTGTAAAAGGGAAAGCAGAAAGAAAAAAGTTTTTGATAAAATAAAGCATGAGCCCCTCTATACTGAAGATACAGGAGAGACAGGGGTTTTAAAAGAAGAAACTAAAAAAACTGTAAGTGATACGTTAAAGCAATTGCCGGAAAAACTAAGAGCGCCATTGATTTTAAGAGAATTTACAGGAATGAATTATAAGGAGATAGCTAAAGCATTGGGCATATCCGAAAGTAATGTAAAAGTAAGAATATTTAGAGCAAGAGAAGCTCTGCAAAAATTAATTACAATAGGAGATGTGTATGTGTCCCGATAAGGAAACTTTATCAGCTTTTATTGATAATGAACTTGAAGACAGATTTAAAGAAATCATTCAAAACCATGTTGCTGTTTGTAAAAAATGCAAATTGGAAGTGGAGTCCTTAAAATCGTTACATAATCTTCTTTATGATGAACTCTCTTTTGATCAGATCAAAAAAGCAGAAGATAAAGTCTGGCATAAAATTACGCCTGCTTTAAAACCAAAACCAGAAAAAACTGCTATATGGCATAGAAGAATAGCTATACCAGTACCTGTAATGGCTGCTGCTCTTTTAGTATTTATTTCTGCGGTTTTTAGTCTTTATTCAATTTCATTTAATAATATAACCAATAATCATACCGAACCACGATTTAATTTTTCTGAAAGTATAACATTTGAAAGAGAAGAGGATTTTAGATCATTTGAAATAGATCAAGTGTTTGACCTTGACTTAAATCTTCCTGAAACAACTGTTTTTGTTATAAGCGGTACTCCCAGACTTATAAGAGAAGTTGATTTTCTGAGTAATAATAGATAGTGGGTTTATGTATAAAAAAATATTATTTATAGCAGTTATTTTTAAGGTAATTTTGATTTCTAATGCTTGGGCGCAAGAAAATGTTCGTGAGAATGAACCAGGTTTAAGGCAGTCATCTTTTCCACGAAATGCCCCAACTGAAAGACAAACACCTCGTGACAGAGATAAAAACGTAAAAAGGTATTTAATTAATTTTTATCTCCGCATTTCTGACCATGAAGATAATGATCTTGTAAATTCATCATGGAGCCGTGTTGCAAGATCCGGACAATCTGTTGCTTTAAATTTAAGGGCAAATAATCTTAATATTGCCGTAATATTTGTTCCTTATTTTGTAGATGAAAACTCAATTATGCTTGTAGCAAAAAGCAGGATTATCATAACACATGCAAATTATTCAGGCGGAAAATATTATTCAGTAGTTGATTCTATTCCACTAAGATTAGGAGAAAAAGCGCTATTCTTTCCTCTGGGACTTTTACAGGAAAGAATAGAAAATATATCTTCTTGTGTGCTTGAAATAGAAGTAGTATACTACGAGCCAGAAAATAGCAGATAAAAAAAGTGTTGTTCTTAGGCAACGTTTGTATATAATATCAGAAACTGGGGTAATTGGAATTATAAGAAAAATTTTATCAAGAATAAGAAATGCTTCAACTTTTATACCTTTGGTAATATTTTTGGGATTGGTATTTCTTTATATTTTTACTTCATATCTTACACAATTTCGACCTATAATAGACTCTATTGAGCCGGAAATAGGCCAACCCGGCGATATTCTTGTAATAAGAGGCAGGCATTTTGGCAATCCTGCTGAAAGTGAAAATAGCAGCAGAATAACAATTAAACCTGTTGCAGCTTCTGTGTATATTGCGTATGACAGACTTGTTCTTTCTGACTACATTAATTGGGAAAACAACAAAATATCTTTAAGGATCCCTGCCAATGTTTCATCAGGCCCTGTTTTTGTTGAAAGCAGGCGGGGAAAAAGCAATCAAGTAGTTTTTATAAATCAAAAAGAAATCCCGACCGTGCTTTCTGGCCCCATAGTACCAGGACACCCACATATAGCATCATTTGAACCCACAGCAGCTTCTGTCAGCGATATAATTACAATAACTGGAAGCAATTTTGGGGTAGAAAAAGGGAATAGTCAGGTATTTTTCACTCTTGCTGCTGCCAATAGAGCAGAAACCGAAGATTCATTTATTGCTGCATCAAGCGTTGACTTTGATTACATAAGTTGGACAAATAACGAGATAAGATTAAGGGTACCTGACGGAGCATCTTCAGGAAGAGCGTGGGTAAGTGTAAATGGCATAAATAGCAACTCTTTTTATTTTGAAAGAGTAGATATTGTCGGCGCCAGAACTTTTGGAGAGAGAAGGGGATTCAAGGTAAGCTATGATGTTGTTTTAAGCGTTAACGAAGCAAGTGGCGAAAATAGTATATCTTTTTGGGTCCCAATGCTTAGTTCTTCCGCAGAACAAAGAAATATAGAATATGAGAGAAATTTAGTCCCTAACCTTGATAATTTTTCGAATATGATGCTTTATCAATTTAATAACTTAAGGAGCAGAGATACCAGGACAATTTCAATCACTGCATGGCTTGAAAGATATGAGGTTCTCACAAGAATAAACAGAGAAAGAGTCACATGGGATTATGCCAGAGATACTCAATTTTTCCGCGAAAATACTGCAGGAGACCTTTTTGGCATCAGGACTAATGACCCACGGCTTGATAACATTTTTAGAGAAGTTGTAAGGGGTCGGGATCCATATACCACTGCAGAGTCAATATTTAATATTATTGTCAGAAATGTGAACCATACACAAAACCCCACTGGGACAGATGTTATTGATAATTACATCAATAGATCTGGCGATTCCTACACTTATGCCATGATGTTTACTGCTCTTGCGCGCAGAGCTGGTATTCCTGCAAGACCTGTTGCTGGATTTCTTGTTTATGATAATAACACAAGAGTTGTAAGGCATTTTTGGAGTGAATTTTATATAAGAAGATTCGGGTGGGTGCCTGTTGACCCAGTTTTGGGAGCTGGAGTAACTTTTCACAATATGCAACAGGTTGAAAACCCAAGAACATACTATTTTGGCAACCTTGGCAGTGGCCACATAGCTTTTTCCAGAGGAATTCTTTCTGTTCCAGTAATGTCTCCTGCAGGCAGAACTGTATTTAAAGACAGGATGTATTCGCTTCAAACTTCTTATGAAGAGGTTTCTGGAAATATAAATTCATACAGAACATGGTGGAATGAATTAAAAATTCTGGAATGGTGGTAATAATACCTATTGAATTTTTATTAAAATACCGAAAAGTTAATAAGACTCTAAAAAATATTGATTGACATTAAATAAGTATGTTACTTAATATTTTGTAATAATGTTTTGCCGGGAGTATTATGGAAAATCCTTTACACCTATCACTGGTAAATTACACTAAAAATGCATATATAATTGTTGAAGGAGAGCAAATAGCAACAAAATTCTTTATTATAAGAACTGGCAAAGTCTTAATTAGTAAGGAATTTGAGGTTGTTGAGGAGCAGGATGGCAATATTCTTGGCCCCGGAGACTTTTTTGGTGTTATTTCAACAATGTCGGCACACAGCCATATAGAAAATGCTCAGGCATTAACAGATGTTACACTTATAGCTGTACAAAAAGATCAATATGGATTTTTGATAGAAAAAAATACCCCAATTGCAATGAAAATATTGCTAAGTTTCTCCCGTAAAATGCGCTATATGGACGAGGCATTAACAAAAATCGCCCTGGAACAAAATGCAGATGAAACGCCTGACCACCTTTTTCAGGTCGCAGAATATTATGCCAAACAAAATAAGTATAACCATGCATATTATGCCTATTATCAATATGTAAGATATTGCCCAAATGGAGAAAATATAACTATTGCAAAGCAGCGGATGGCTAAAATCAAACCATATTCAAAAGCTGTTTATCTTGAAGAAAAAAAAGAGGAAATCACGCGAGTTTACCCAAAAGATACAATGATTTTTACTGAGAGCCAGCCTGGGCAGGAGCTTTTTATAATCCAGAAGGGAAGTGTAAAAATAACCAAAATTGTTGGAGATAAGGAAATTCTTATTGCAATTTTAAAGACAGGAGATATTTTCGGAGAAATGTCTCTTCTTGAAAATAAGCCAAGGTCAGCATCTGCTATTGCGTATGAAGATGCTTCCATTATGGTGGTAAACAAAGTCAACTTTCAGAGAATGGTTTCGCAACAGCCACAAATGATTACACGCCTTACTCAATTGCTTTCAGAACGTATATGGCTTATGTATGGGCAGCTCAGAAATACACAGATCGCAAATCCTTTGGGAAAAATATATAATGCTCTTTGGCTTCAACTTGAAAAAGCACGGGTCACTATAAGCCCAAAAACACCATATACATTTACCATGGGACCAAAGGAACTCCTTGAAATGGTAGGTCCTATATCAGAAAGAGATGGCAGTTCTCTTCTTGCTGAGCTTTTTGCAAATAAAAAAATCAAGATTTTAGATAACAAGGTTTTTACTTCTGATACTGACGAGATACATAAACAGGCAGCCTATCATAGGAAAATGGAAAAAATTAACCAGTCAAGACGTAAAGGAAAGACATAAAAGCCTGTTATTTGCTTCCGCACTTTATTATCAATTTAAAGAGGGAAACATCACTTCTCCTAAAAAAGTAATATTATATGTGGCCCCTATTCTGGTAGCCTTATACAACATTTTAAATCCATATCTATCAGACAGCGCAAATATTACCACTCCATTCTGGTTAAGCAAATTTATATAATTATTTGTAAATTCACTTATTGAACCATTTATAAAAACAAGATCAAAAGGGCTGTGAACATTAAAATGGTTATGGTTATTAGAAAATACATAAGTAATATTACTGTATTGTCCTCTTATAATCGGTTCTACTCTGGTTCTTGACGCAATATTTAATTCTATTAAATAAACCCGATTATACAAAAATGATAATATAGCTGCGGTAAAAGCAGAATTTCTGCCAATCACAAGAGCGTTTTCTCTTCTGGTATTTGGAAGAGATGTAATTGCCATCATAAGATCAGAATATGATATGATTACATTAGTACCATCAACTGGCAAAGAAATATCAATATAAGCAAATCTTTTTAATTCCTCTGGAAGAAAATCGCCACGATCTACGGACTCCAGAGCTCTAATAATATTTCTATCTCTGATATCAAACTTATCTTCAAGCATTCTTATAAGCTCTGCTTTTTCTTGCAGCATCGGGTCTTGACGCGCTTGCGACATAAGAAACAGAGAAGAAAATAATATTATAATAATTGCTCTAAAAATAGAGCTTCTATTTTTCATTACTTTAAGTATAGCACAAACCTTTTTCTTCTTGAAGCACTCATATTTATTTGTTAATATTACAGCTATTCGGGAGTTTATCAGAGGGAGTAACAATAAAAATGAAAGCAATTGAACTTGAAAAAACATTTGATCCAAAAAAGTTTGAGGACAGAATATATAAATCCTCTCTTGAAAAAAAAGAATTTCTTCCCCGCATAAAAGAAGGGGTAAAACCTTTTGTTATTGTTATTCCCCCTCCGAATGTCACAGGTGTTCTCCACATGGGACACGGACTCAATAATTCGCTCCAGGATGTGCTTATAAGATATTACAGAATGAATGGCATTCCTACACTATGGGTTCCGGGAACAGACCATGCAGGTATTGCAACTCAAAATGTTGTTGAAAGAAAACTTCTCAAAGAAGGGAAAAAAAGGCACGATCTTGGAAGGGAAAAATTTGTGGAAAAAACATGGGAAGTTGCAAAAGAACATCATGCTATAATATCAAATCAGCTCCAAAAAATAGGGTGTTCATGTGACTGGTCGCGCGAGAGGTTTACGCTTGACGATGGCCTTTCAAATGCTGTAAGAGAAGTTTTTATCAGCCTGTATGAAAGGGGATTGATATACAGAGGAAACTATCTTGTTAACTGGTGCGGATCATGCGGAACAGCTCTTGCAGATGATGAAGTTGACCATAAAGAGCTCGATGGCAAAATGTATCATTATTATTACCCGCTTGAAGATGGAAACGACAAACTCGAAGTTGCAACCACAAGACCAGAGACAATGCTTGGAGATACAGCAGTTGCTGTAAACCCTGATGATGAAAGATACAAAAAATTTATTGGCAAAAAAGTTAGACTCCCTCTTGCAGAGAGATTGATTCCTGTAGTAGCAGATTCTTATGTAGAAAAAGATTTTGGCACAGGGGTTGTAAAAGTAACTCCAGCGCATGACCCAAATGACTGGGCAATAAGTGAAAGGCATGGACTTGAAAAATTAAACATCTTAAATGAAGACGCAACTTTAAATTCAAATGTTCCTGAAAAATATAGAGGAATGAAAGTGCTTGAAGCAAGAAGCGCTGTTGTAGAAGATTTAAAAACACAAGGGTTTTATATAAAAGATAACCCTATAAAACATCAGGTAGGCCACTGCTACAGATGCCATAATGTAGTTGAACCGTTTATGTCAGAACAATGGTTTGTAAAAATGAAACCTCTTGCAGAAAAAGCGCTTGAGGCGTGGAGAAAAGGGGAAGTTACTTTTTATCCAAAAAAGTGGGAAAATACCTATAAACATTGGCTTGAAAACATAAAAGACTGGTGTATATCGCGCCAATTATGGTGGGGACATAGAATTCCTGTATGGTATTGCAATGATTGTTCCAAGATGTTTGTTGTAAGAAAAGAGCCTGACAAATGTCTGGATTGCGGAAGTAAAAACTTAAAACAGGATGAAGATGTTTTAGATACATGGTTTTCATCATGGCTTTGGCCTTTTTCTACTTTAGGATGGCCCGAAGAAACAGAAGACTTAAAATACTTTTTTCCTACCACAACTCTTGTTACAGCTTATGACATAATATTTTTCTGGGTAGCCAGAATGATAATGGTAAGCCTCGAATTTACAGGAAAAGCTCCTTTCAGGGATATTTATATACATGGGCTTGTGAGAGACAAACTTGGCAGAAAAATGGCAAAGTCTCTTGGCAATGGAATAGATCCTCTTGATATTATTAAAGAATATGGTGCTGATGCATTTAAATTCACATTGGCATTTTTAACTGCACAAGGGCAGGATGTTCTTATTGATTCTGAAACATTTAAACTTGGATCAAAATTCGCAAACAAGATATGGAATGCATCACGTTATATACTAATGAATCTTGAAGACAGAAAACTTCTTGATTTTGACAAGATGCAAAAGAATGATATTGACCGCTGGATAATCCACAGGCTTAATGAAGTGACTCTTGATGTTGAAAAAGCAATAAAATCCTACAGATTTAATGATGCTGCAAAATCTGCTTATGAATTTTTTTGGGATGATTTTTGCGATTGGTATATCGAAGCTTCAAAAATTTCACTTTATTCCGATGACTCTGCTGAAAAAGACAGGGCAATTACAGCGTTGCTTCATTTGCTTTCAGAATCCCTTAAACTTTTACACCCTTTCCTCTCTTTTATAACAGAAGAGATTTATCTGAAAATTCCAGGTAACGAAGAGAGTATTGTTAATGCCGCATATCCTGTTTTTGATGAGAAAAGGAAAGACGATAAACTTGATTCAAATATGACATTGCTTAAAGATGCGATAACGCAGGTCAGAACACTCAGAAGCGAGTTTACGATCCCGCCAGGAAAAAAGATAAAACTTAAAATCAGGTGCGATAAAGAATTTCCGGCAAAAGATTTTTTTGAAAAAAACAAAGCTCTTATAATTCTTCTTGTTGTTGCAGAAGAAGTTAGCTTTGTGGATGCAGTTCCAGCAGAATCCGGGAATATTTCCATTTCCGGCGCAGGATATGAAATATATGCTGCTGTACGCGATGCCATAGATGTCCCTATGGAAATTGAAAAACTTAAAAAAGATATTGAAAAATCTGATAAATTATATAAGAGAGCAAAGGGAAAATTGACTAATCCTGAATTTGTAAATAAAGCGCCTCCGGAAATTATAGAAAAAGAAAAAGCCACAAAAGAAGAGCTTGGAGAGCGTATCGCGAAAATGAAAAATTATATAGCTGCGCTTCAAAAATAGCACTGCTTGGAAAGTTTTGGTAAGCGAAAAATAGAAAAATATAATAGCCCAGCGTTGGTCGCCATCCGCGATTGGCGTTGGTCGCGATTTTCATATCGCAGTAACGGAGGAAAAATTGAAAGCAAGTAAATTCTTTTTTAAAACATATAAAGAAATCCCAAAAGAAGCGCAAACGCCAAGCCATATATTGATGCACAGGGCAGGGATGATACAAAAACTCGCAAGTGGGATATATAATTATCTTCCTCTTGCCCTCAGGTCTCTAAAAAAAATCGAAAAAATAATAAGAGAAGAGCTTGATAAAAGGGGCTGCCAGGAAGTTCTTATGCCTGCTGTTCAGCCAGCAGAGCTTTGGGAAGAGAGTGGAAGGTGGAAATATTACGGTCATGAGCTTTTGAGGTTTAAAGACAGAAAAAACAGTGATTACTGCTTTGGACCTACGCATGAAGAAGTTATTACAGATATGGCAAGAAAAATATTGAGTTCGTATAAACAGCTTCCCATAAATCTTTACCAAATACAGACAAAATTCAGAGATGAGATACGCCCAAGATTTGGCCTTATGCGGGGCCGTGAATTTATTATGAAAGATGCTTACAGTTTTGACATAAATGAAGAAGAAGCAAAAAAGAGCTATAAATTAATGTACGAAGCATATAGCGCTATTTTTAACAGAATGAATTTAAAGTTTAAACCTGTTGATGCTGCTACAGGGGCAATTGGCGGAGATATGTCGCATGAATTTCAGGTTCTTGCAGAAACAGGAGAAGATGAAATCCTTTCATGCAATAAGTGCTCATATTGCGCGAATATTGAAAAAGCAGTGTCTGGTAATGAATTAAAAAAAGCTGACTCATCAAAGAAAAAAGAGTTAAGCGAAGTTTCAACTCCAAATGTGAAGACTATTGATGAGCTTTCTGCTTTTTTTAAAACAGATCCATCAAGACTTATTAAAACAATAATATACCTTGTTGATGATAATCCTGTTCTTGCGCTGCTTAGAGGTAACGAAGAAGCGAATGAAGCAAAGATACAGGCTTTTCTTGGCGCAAATTCCATAATCCATGCAGATGACGCTGCCATAAAATCCATAACAGGCGCAGAAGTTGGTTTTGCAGGGCCTGTTAAATTAAATCAAAAAGTTACTATAATCGCAGACTCTCATATTTATGAAGATACAGATTATGTATGCGGAGCGAATAAAACAGATTATCACTTTACTGGATTTGATCCTGAGCGTGACTTTACCCCCTCCCATATCGCAGACATTACATTTGCAAAAGAGGGCAATAAATGCCCAAAATGTGATGGTATTCTTGAAAAATATAGGGGAATTGAAGTTGGCCAGGTGTTTTATCTTGGGACAAAATATTCTTCTTTAATGAATTGTACTTTTCTTGACAACGATGGTAAAGCGCAGATCGCTGTAATGGGTTGCTATGGAGTAGGGGTAAGCAGGACAATGGCTGCTGCAATTGAGCAGAATCACGATGAGCATGGTATAATCTGGCCTGCTGCCATTGCCCCTTTTGAGGTAGCTGTAATACCTATTCAGTTAAATAACGAAATTGTTGTTGAAACTTCTGAAAAAATATATAAAAACCTAACTGCAACAGGCATAGATGTTTTTATGGATGATAGAAATGAAAGACCAGGGTTTAAATTTAATGATGCTGACCTCATAGGATTTCCTGTGCAGATAATTTGCGGCAGCAAGCTTATTGAAAACGGAAAAGTTGAGGTAAAAATCAGAAAAACAGGCGAGAAAAGAGAGATAGATATAGAGAATATCGTTACAGCAACAAAAGAGTTGTTACTGTCGCTGTAACTGTTTCCTGAGGCTGCTACCTGTTTATAGGCATGGTTCTTTCAATGCTGAATGGTATATTAGTTGTGCCTATTCCCGGAAAAGCAGTTCGCATTGCCATATTGCCTCTAAGTAAAACATCAAGATTAGCGCCCAGAAAAATATGATTAAAAAGTTCATGCCCAACTTGCGCAGGGTTGATATTTATAGGAATTCTTAGAGTTGTGCTTCTATTTGGCGCCAATGCCTCAATATTGTTAAGCAACCCACTAAGCCACTGTGATCTGTTTATATACAACTCAAAGTTAAAACTATCTGGCGTGATCGCAAAATTGTTTCTGTTTGTTATATCCAAAGAAAGCTCAATCGCAGCAGCAAGAGGATTTATGCTTAAGACTCTGATTTCCCTAAAAGCTATTTCCGGCAATTTAAGAACAGGAAAGGTTCCGCTATGCTCTATTGGAATTACTTTTCTGCCAAAAATAGGGAGCCTAAGGGTAAATTCCGTTGCTAAATTATAATTTGCTGTATCCTGCCTGTATATAGCGCTAAAAGTATTAAAAAGCTCTTTGTATGCAATAGTAACAGGAACATCAACATAACTGATACCCCTTTTTGCGATCGAGATAGGGGCAGGGGAAACTCCTGATATAAATTTATTACCTTCAACAAACAGAACATATGTGAATTGATCTATATTAAGAGATGCATTGTTTGGGTTATTTACATTATACCTAAAGATAAAATCAGCAGAAGTAAAATTTATATTTGCTATTCTGACACTATCAAAATTTACTTCAGGCTCCTGAGTTATAGATCTTAATGATGAGCATGAAATAAATAATACTGATATCATTGTCAGTAAAATAATATTTTTCATAAAAATCCTCGCTTTAACATTAGTCTTAAAGTGTGTTATTTTTTATAAATATCGTGTTTCCAGTTTTTAATATGTTTTTTTATTGCCAAAAAACTTTTTTCGCTCATACAATGTTCCATTTTACACGCATCATTCACAGCAGTTTTCCTGTCAACACCTAAAAAAATAAGCCAGTCAGAAATCAACATATGCCTTTCATATATTGATTCTGCTATTTTTTTTCCGCTTTCAGTTAGTGTTATATAGCCATCGCCATCCACTTCGATATACCCTTTGGCGCGTAAATTTTTCATGGCAACACTTACACTAGGCTTGCTGTAATCAAGTTCATTTACAATATCAATAGAACGAACCTGTTTATCATTGTGACTTAATACTAAAATCGTTTCCAAATAATTCTCTATTGATTCATGAGTCTTCAATGCCTAGTCTCCTGTAAAGAATTTAACTAATTGAAGTATTAAAAATAAGTGTTAAAACATCATAAATCAAAAAATAATTAAAAACAATGTATTTTTTCCAGAAATTTGACTTGACGACAGAGTTAGTTTATGCTAACCTTGTGGTTAGTTGCGGCTAACCACAAGGAGAATGGCTATTATGATGTATATGATTTTGTTCAGCGCTATTGCCGGAATTTGCGGAATGGGGCTTGGCGGTCTTATTTCTACTATATTGCTCAAACGCCCATCAGAAAAAATGATTTGCTGGCTCCTTTCATTTGCAGCAGGAGTTATGGTAAGTATTGTTTGTTTTGGCCTGGTGCCAGAAACATTTGAATTTGCCGGCATCGCGGTTTCGGTATTAGGTCTTATACTTGGTATTGTTGTTGTAATGGGGCTAAACCGTGTTGTTGACAGAATAACCAAGCTAAAGGGGGAAGAGCTTGAGGTGCATCAAACACACGAAGAGCTTTACCATGAAAGCCAGTTGATCAATAATCCACGGATGCTCCGTTCAGGAATATTGATGCTTTTGGCAATTTCTTTACACAATGTCCCGGAAGGAATTGCTATTGGCGCAGGCGGCGCCCACAGTTTTCAATTAGGAGCTCTTTTGGCATTTATGATAGCAGTACACAATATTCCGGAAGGGATGGCTATTGCAGCGCCTTTGCTGGCAGGTGGAGTAAAGAAATTAAAAGTTATATTCTTAACAGCCTTGTCCGGCGCCACAACACTTTTGGGCGGTCTTATCGGAGTTTTTATTGGAACCATTTCTGACTTTGCAATTGCCTTGTCACTTTCTGCAGCAGGAGGGGCCATGCTTTACATTGTTTTTGGCGAAATAATGCCTCAATCCATTATCATGACCAAAACTCGTGCTGCTTGTATAGTAACATTGTTTGGCATAATCGTAGGGTTGATTGCAACGCAAATTTAAAGCATACCCATTTGTATTCTTTTCGTTTATATGTTATATCTTAAATATGCTATGAGAGATTATAATATTGAAACAAAACAAAGGGTTGAATTTATCCAAACTATTCTTAAATCCGCAAAAGCAGATGGCATTATATTTGGAAACAGTGGCGGAAAAGATTGTGCGCTTGTTGGAATTCTTTGCAAACTGGCGTGCGAGAACACAGTTGGTGTAATTATGCCGTGCGGGTCAAGGCAGAATTACGAAGCAGACAAGACTGATGCTGAAGCTATTGCGCAGCAGTTTGGCATAGCTGCACGGCATATTGATCTGTCTGATATAAAGAATGAACTTAGTCGGCTTATTGGTAATGAAACGCAACTTAGTGATTCTGCGATTGCTAATATGGCGCCCAGGCTCCGCATGACCACGCTCTATACTATAGCAGCGAGTGAAAACAGGCTTGTAGCTGGAACCGGTAACCGGAGCGAAATATATATGGGCTATTTCACAAAATGGGGCGATGGAGCGTATGACTTTAATCCAATTGCTGACCTTACAGTTACAGAAATTTACGAATTCCTCCGTTTTCTGAATGCGCCTGACTTTTTGATCACAAAAGCCCCTTCCGGAGGGTTATTCGACGGCCAGACAGATGAAGGTGAAATGGGCATTACTTATCGCAGCATAGACGGATTTTTACTGACCAATACGGTAAATGAACATGACAAAGCCATAATGGAAAGATTTCATAAGTCGAGTGGACATAAGCGCAAAATGCCGGCTATGTATGGAAGCGTATAACATTACTAGATAGTAAAGAGGTATTAAAAAATGAAAGATATTACAAGTTTATTTGGAAGCATGGTATTCAGCGATGTAGTTATGCAAGCCATGCTTCCAAAAGAAATTTATACAGCTTTGGAAAAAACAATATCGCAGGGTACACATTTAGAACTGGATGTGGCTAACGTAGTAGCAAATGCCATGAAAGACTGGGCTGTTGAAAAAGGGGTTACTCACTTTACCCATTGGTTTCAGCCCATGACCGGAACTACAGCAGAAAAACACGACAGTTTTATTTCCCGTTCAGGAGATAACAGAATAATAATGGAATTCTCCGGCAAAGAGCTTGTGCGCGGAGAATCAGATGCATCAAGCTTTCCATCCGGAGGGCTGCGCGCTACCTTTGAAGCCAGAGGTTATACTGTTTGGGATACTACCTCGTATGCTTTTATAAAAGATGGCACTCTCTACATTCCCACTGCATTTTGTTCATATAGCGGCGAAGCGCTTGACAAAAAAACTCCTCTACTGCGCTCTATGGAAGCCATTGACAAGCAAGCATTGCGTATACTAAGACTTTTCAATAACACATCTGTAAAGCGTGTTATAACAATGGTAGGGCCTGAACAGGAATATTTTCTTATTGATAAAGAGGTGTTTTTAAAACGCCCTGACCTTGTCTGTACAGGCAGAACTTTGTTTGGAGCGCGACCTCCAAAAGGGCAGGAGCTTGAGGATCACTACTTTGGGTGCTTAAAGCCCAGGGTTTCTGCTTTTATGAAAGAACTTGATGAAGAGCTCTGGAAGCTTGGTGTGTATGCCAAAACAAAGCACAATGAAGTTGCTCCAGCACAACATGAACTTGCGCCTATTTACACAACTGCTAATATTGCTAATGACCATAATCAGCTTACAATGGAGCTAATGAAAAGTATCGCAAATAAGCATGGTCTTGCTTGTCTGCTTCATGAAAAACCATTTGCCGGAGTCAATGGCAGTGGTAAGCATAACAATTGGTCTCTCTGCACTGATACAGGGATAAATTTGCTTGAACCCGGAGAAACTCCGTATGAAAACGCTCAGTTTTTATTGTTTTTAGTTGCAGTTATAAAGGCCGTTGACAAGTATCAGGATCTGCTTAGAGTTTCATCAGCAAGCGCGGGAAATGACCACAGACTTGGCGCGCATGAAGCGCCTCCTGCCATAATATCCATGTTTCTGGGCGATGAACTTACAGAAATTCTTGAAGCTCTTGAGTCAGGCACAAGTTATCAGGACAAGAAAAAAAATCAGATGGAAATTGGCGTTACTGTTCTGCCACATTTTCCAAAGGATACAACAGACCGCAACCGCACATCACCTTTTGCCTTTACTGGCAATAAATTTGAATTTCGCATGGTAGGCTCGGCATTTTCCGTAGCAGGCCCCAATATTATACTAAATACAGTTGTTGCAGAGATTTTGAAACAGTTTGCAGATACTCTGGAAAAATCAAAGAATTTTACGAGCGATCTTGCGTTACTTGTCAGAACAACTTATAAGGAACATAAACGTATCATTTTTAATGGTAATAACTACTCAGAAGAGTGGGTGATAGAGGCAAACCAACGGGGGCTTTCAAACTTAAAAAACACTGTTGACGCGCTTCCTGCATTTGTTTCCCAAAAGAGCATTGAATTGTTTTCACAGCACAATGTTTTTGGCAAGTCAGAAATACAGTCCCGTTATGAGATTCTTTTGGAAAGCTACTGCAAAACGCTTCATATTGAGGCTCTGACAATGGTTGACATTGTTAGTGTTCAGATTATCCCGGCTTGCATAGATTATCAGAATGATTTAGCAAAGCTTTTGGAACGGAAAAAGGGGTGTGGCAAAGCGTATGATACTTCGCTTGAAATGCATTTACTTAAACGGATTGCAAAGCTTTCTGACTGTTTGCTTACAAAATTGACTGCGCTTGAAAATGCGCTGAATGTACTGAATGGCTCCAGAGAAAAGCAGGAAGTTCTTGCTAATGCATGTTTTTATCGTAATAAAATCGTCCCTGCCATGACAGAATTACGGCTCACTGTTGATGAACTTGAAACAATTGTAGCAAAAAAATATTGGTCTCTGCCAGTATACGCAGAGTTGCTCTATAGTGTAGTGTAGGCAACACCACATTGGCTAACCAATGTGGCTTGCTGCCCCCTATTTTAGCCCTGCTTGTTTATAATAAGGTAATCATCAAATGTTTTCTTCATAGCCTATTACTTTAAAAGCTATCTTGTGGCTTTGGTTAGAATACTGGGATTATCAACAGCGTACTTTAAAACATCTGCCATAATACCAGTATAGCCGTCACCCATTGTTTTATAGCTATCTAAGACATCGGGGGCAACGCGTATTGTTACAGACTGCTTTTTCTTGCGCTTATTGCGTTCAGCGGCAAGATTAGCGAATTCCTTTAAAGCTTCCGGAGATGATGGTGGGAATTCCTCTGTATAGTTTATAGGTTGTTTTGCTGCTTTTCTTATTTCTTGAATAACTTCTTTAGGTGGCTTTTGCCCAACCTTTACCGTTGACTTGATAATACCCATTATAACTTTTCCTTTCTGCTTTGTTGGCTATGCGCGCCATTATAATACGTTTATTCTCTTCACGCTCTGTATAGACCACGAAAAGAACCTTATCGACCATGCCGATAGTTTGCCATCGTTCTTCTTTAGATGTGTTATTTTCACTCTGGTCAATGCGCTCGATTCTTAAGGGATCGGTAAAAACATATTGTGCTGCTTCAAAGCTTAAATTATGCTCTTGTTTGTTGCGTGCATTTTTAGACTCATCCCATTCGACACCTACCAGCTTCATACTCTTAGCGTATTACATTATGCAATACTTGTCAAGAGGTTTTTGAAGGGGTTAGGGTGGTTATATTTCTTCACCAGTGTCGTTCATTTTAAATAATGGGTTATATGACTTGATTATTCCGGGAAAACAGACATGAATCTTTATTGACCAAGATTTCTCAGTAAAACAGGCGAAAAAACAGCTTGCCCCCTGTAAAAACGGTATACTGTAAGCTGTATATAGAATTAAAAAGGCATAATTTATGGAGGTGGGGGGAGTTGAACCCCCGTCCTAGAGAGCGAAACATAAATATCTACAGGCTTAGTTGCTACTTAATTTTGGAAAAAGTTCGGCGTAGCAGCCAACCTTGCTTTTTCCTTATTCTGCTAAATGTCCTGTTATTACGCAGAAAAAAATAACAGCAAGCCTCGGTTTATTACAAGCAATTCCGAACTTCGAAGCAGCATTTCGGGTGCCCGGCAGCAGCAATTAAGCTGCTACAGCGTATTCTGCGTTATTATTAGCAGTTATTTTTTTGCCCATTTAAAGAGGTAGGCACTCTACCTGCAACCTATGCTCCAACCAATCCCCAGTCGAAACCATTTTCACCCCCGATTAATCAGGAGTAATTTCTAAGTTGTTTATATTATAATATCAGTTTTATTGATAAAAATCAATGCAAGTAGAGAAAAATATTTATAAATTTATAAGAATCTTTAAAACCACATATTTTATAAAACAATCCGCATCACATACAGCTTGGCGTATCACCATTCGCGTGGGGTAAAGCCTGCGGGGACTTCTATTTTCATTGTGTCACCAGACTGTTCTATGACATAAAAACCAGCCTCTAAAGTCGCCTCTTTTTCTGTTCTGCCGAATATGGCTCCTGCTATAGCTCCCTGTATTTTACGGTAGTCATTCTCTTTGCGGCAGGAATCTCTTAATA
>Ga0123352_10003095_pt1 | contig 23851 bp, 19 predicted proteins | sample TergutLab28metaG_FD_89700 | JGI IMG/M metagenome (GOLD analysis project Ga0123352, IMG submission 89700) | Labiotermes labralis P1 segment gut microbial communities from Petit-Saut dam, French Guiana - Lab288 P1 | ecosystem: Host-associated > Arthropoda: Insects > Digestive system > Gut ...
TAACTCTTCCCCTCTCGTGTTTTTTGGGAAGAAAAAAAAAACGTTTTGTTCCTCAAACCAACCAAGTTCCAAAAGGGTTAAACCCCCCCCCCCCCCCCCCCCCCCCCCACTCACTGGGAAACAAAGAATCTCTTGATCAGGAGTAGGCAATATTATTTTAAGAAGTCTAGGAATTACTATAAATGTGTGACTAATTTCCTAAATTTTTCCATATAAATGTCAGACTTGCAATACATTTCAAACATTCATATCAAAATACATGCTAAAATTCAACCAAAACATTTCTTCAGAAATTATGTAACATGAAAGGCTTTGAGATGGTTGTCTTTCTGCATCACAAAAGATGTGTCCATGTAGTGTGATTCTGCATTTTAAAAATTCTTTTACATAACAAAAGAATAGAACAAAGTTTCTGATATATTTCATTGACATTAATTTGCAATGTAATTTGCATTAGAGCAAGTTGATAAAATATGATTATACAGAAGCAACTTCATGTTACAGAATGTTAAAATGTCTTGGAAAGAAATATGATATTGTGTAACACATAATCAGATTTGTCATTCTGAGGAAAAAATTTAAACAAGAGACTCAGAGTATGTACATCAGTTTAAAAACTTGCCATTTCTTTATATATAAGCAAATTATAATCACAAACATTTAACACTTATTTATTAAATGCTTCAAGTGATGTAAATATGATTTTTATGCAGTGTATATGTAATTTGTAATGTGTTTCTAAACTACACTGTGGAAGTATAATTCATGTGTTTAAACTTATGTAATACAATTGTTTACATGTATACACATAATAATATTAAGTACTATGTCATTTTACTATTTTACCTGTTTTTAAACACAACAAACTATGTTTCACATACAGTGTGAGCCAGAAACACTTGATGGCTTTTGAAATGAAATAACATTTTAAGACAAAATGGAAAAATTTTATTAACACTGGTAGACACATTTCATGTCCATGACAAGTCATGCTACTCATTACTGTCTGAATATGATATCTTGTAGGTGACCACATTGTCATTCAGTTCACTCCTGCAGTTGTGATGGAAAGTATTTCATAAAACATCGTAGCATTTCTTTAGGGATCCATTGAATACCTTCCACACTTCACTGTTTTAAGTCATCAGTATTTGAAGGACATGTTCCATATAACTTGCTTTCAACAAAGCCCCGAAGAACAGCATCTGGTAATGCAAGATCAGGGGAGCATGTATGCCAGGAACACTAGAAACTCCTAATGGTATGTGATATTTAAAAACCAGTTTGCCTACTAAGCAGTATTTCCATAATGTATGATGATGTTTGCACCAACTGCTCACCCACCAGAGATTTCCATGTGCATTCTCAAGACAAATTTTCCAGGCATACTCACTTCTCCTTAAATGGGTATCACCTGATATGCCCACTTCTCTGATCTTTTTCTACCTGTTCCTTTGGGGTTATGTCAGAAGCAAGATATACGAAACATATCCAGCTAATACTGATGACTTAAAAACAGTAAATTTGGCAGTCTATTCAGGGGATCTGTAAGGAAATGCTGCAATGTGTTATGACATCCTGTCCATTTGACCTGCAGGGGTGTCATGGTGGTCACCTATAAAGTGTCATGTTCAAACAGTAATGAATAAAATGAAGTCACATGGATGTAGAATGTATCTGTCAGTGTTACTAATTGTTTTCATTTTGCCTTAGACCATGGCTGTCTGACCTTTTTATGGCGAAGGGTCACACACATTATTGTGGGCTGCTTTACAGACCACATGTGGAAAAATAACAGTAAATGGTACAACTAACTGTCTTGATTATTGTAAAATGTTTGTATTATACGCACAATTTACAAATGTGCCTGTGGGCTATATAACAAAACCTGGCGGGCTAGGTGGGACCTGCGGGCCATAGGTTGGAGACCCATGCCTTAGACTGTTATTTCATTGCAGAAACCATTGGGTCCTTCTGGTTCCCCTATACATAATATGCACATGTCAAAATGGCATTTTCACTGTACAAAGTAGTCATATATGAATCTGTTTTTATGTACAAATGATACTCTTCACTGAGAAAGATAATGTACCTGTATTAATATTTTTGTGCACTTTGTTAGGCCTAGTTTCCATTTACCACTCAAAAATCACTGATATGTCCTAACTGCATCAGTCCTGTAACTCATACCTTCATAACACTGATATGCAATGTGAATAAACTCACTGTAATAACAGTGAAGGCTGTGCATGTTTTTAATGTGGAAAACAATGGATTTTAGTACTAAACTGAACAACCCATTTTCTGGCATTAGGATTTAAGGGTTTTGAACACTGTTAGAACAATAATTCACACTGGATCTCATTTTGAGTAGCTTCAGTTCCGTTCATATCATCAAAATTTATTTACCCAAGATTTTAAATTTTATGCAGTAATGATAGTTCTAGCACAACCTTGCAGAACAGAAGGTTGTGTGGAGAAGAACAAATCAAGAAGGATGAGATGAACAGGACTTGTAACAGCCAAAAGGGGACTGAAAATGTGCACACATTGTAATACCTAAGCATAACAGACCACATTGGCATAGAGCTTGACTACATCTGGACACCTGACCACCATGGCACCTAGAAACTTGGTCATGAAACTTACTACAGTGTTTTCCATAGCAGGAGAATCACTGTTAATTTATGTCAGTTCTAGCTGTTCTGGAAAGCTCAATTCAACAGTAATGCACTACAACACTGCTCATCTCTACCAGTGGAGGTTGTTAATACAAAACCTGCCCTTGTATCATCTCACCTTGCTGTGTAGATAAGATTTCACAAAGAATGAGCAATTTTTTTATTTTGCAAAACATGTTATATGTATGTATTATTTTTATGAGGTATGGTGGAAGAGACAGATAAAAATATTTCTTTGATTTAGAAAATATGAATAAATAAGTACAATAAAAAAATAATGAAAGTAAACTAGTTACACTGATTGCATGTTATTATACTTCCATATATGTTTGTTTCAAATACACCCAGCCCTTGTTTTACTCCCTAGCTGCATTCCTGAAAAAATGGACATAAATGAAAATGGCATAAATCAAAAATGATATTCCCATCAGAAATAATGGGTTAACATTATAGAATTCAGCATGCCAAAGGACATTAAACTGAAAAGAGGAGAGAGCGTAAAGTAAGAAGTGATGTAAATTGGCAAGGAGTGTTAAAGCAAAAAGACAGAAAACAAATTGGCATGAAATAAGGGCTGGGTGTATATATTTTTAACATTTTCTTCTGGACAATAATTTTTTCTAAGTGAGTCCTGCTTCTTGCCAAACTGGTTTGTCATGATGATTTTTAATGCTCTCAACATATCCAGTATGCACAATAGACCTATTAACCTGAACTTGCATAAGCATAGTACTTGCAACAATTTTTTCTAGTGTTGTAAGTAAACAGATCACACCTGTTTCTTATGAGTTTCTTATGGGTGCATTGTACTTTGTCTGGAACATGACATGTATTTCAAAACAAATCACCAACACAATGAAAATATATCCTATCCTTCAAATATGCACCACCAATTGTAGCTGTTTTCCCTTATTTGTAGCAAATACTGTATGTGTGGTGCCAGTTAATGATTATGACAGCCACCAAGCAGTGCCCCTCTATTACAAGGAAACCAAGTACTGTACACACTAACAAGATGGCCATCATATCTGTCAATAACACAATACTGAACTGATAACCACAAATCCATGTATCATGCTGTGGTCTTCTGGATTATGACAATAACATTTTTATTATAATCCCCTCACTTTCAGATCACAGAATCAATCATTAAACCATGGTACCTATTGTGGTCTTGTTGGTTATAGAATAGAATGAGACAGAATTAATGTACCGTGACACATCCTTCAAGGTACAAAGCCAAAGACACAGACCATGTCACGGTATAAATGAAATGTAATACAATTGTAAATATGTAATTGGTGAGCTATACACAGGAAACTTGTAAGAATATTATGTTATACTGATCAAACACAATTATGTCAGAAGAACACAGGGAGGTATTTGTGTCAAAAATTTGTTTATGATTTGTACACAACTGAACGATCTTTCAGTTAAAATAAAATCGTCTACAGAGCATAAAGAGTGTGCTCAGAGACAGTCTTTCCATTCTGCCTTCAGAAGTTTTGTATCCTGATTTAGAGTTTTGTTAGATAAAAGAGTGTTGAATAATGTGGTCCTTGCATAATGCACACATTTCTGGTAACTAATGAGGCTAGAATTTGGCACATGCTTATACCTCACATTTATACTGTGTATTCCTCAATTTGTTTGAAATTTTTTTGTAGTATGCAACAAAGGACAATAATGAAAATATAAATTTACTGGCAATTTGCAGCGCATTAAATTTCTTAAATAATTTGTTCCACGGGACTTCATTAAAGTACCGTATTTTTCGATAGATAACGCGCACTCCAAACTTTTTCGACATTCATTTTGATGTATAGATAACGCGCACCCCAAACTTTTTCGACATTCCTTTTGATGTATAGATAATGCGCATGATGCTAACTAGCGGTAGAGTTAGGAAGTACAGGCCGTTACTGACCGAGGACACAGGAGTTATTCCTAAAAACGTGCCTGGCTAGTAGCAGTGATTAACCTTCCCAAATTTTTACCTTTTTTCATACTATTGGGCAGAACTGTACCTTGACTTTTTGTGTGTCCATTGGCCCTGAAAGATAACTTGGGTGGGTTGCATCATTCTCTTGTAACCAATTACTTGAAAGGTAGGTATACATTTTTTGTATTTAATGAAGTTACATCATTCTGTACATCTTGTTTTAAAATATTTCATAGAGTAAATCATTATTTGTTATACTCTGCTATTAGATATTATCCTAAGTATCTCATGATTTTTTATTCTCCTTTTTAAAAATTAGCATCCGAATTACCCATGGAAGGCAGAAGTATTTCTCGGAGAAAATCATACACAGCTCAGTTTAAGCTTGAAGTCGTAGAAGTTGCAAAGGAGAAAGGGAATCGTGAAGCTGGTAGACTAATGTTGGAGAAAGTAGTGTTCGGGAATGGTGAAAGGCTGAAAAAGTCTTGAAAAGTTTGCATAAGAGGAAACGTGCTATGCGGATTAGAAGGTGCTTGTGGCCAACCATAAAAAAAAAACTGTATGATTGGGTTACCGAAAGAGCGAAAGGTATGAGAATATCAACAGTTTGGGTGTTGCAGGAGTCAAAAAGAATTGCACAAGAAGATAATATAAAGGATTTCTTGGGTGTTCGGATTTATTAAGAGGAACAATTTAAGTGTGCGCTTCTCCACTAGTATTGTAGAAAGTTGGGCTGCTGTAAATGAAAACTGTGTTAGGAATGGTTTCATTAAAGAACGAGGAGATGAAGCGGTGTCCGGTGACAGTGATTATGTACATGACGATACATTTTCAGAAATGGAAGCTGAAGAAATACCAAAAGAGATCTTAAACGCGACTGATTCTTTCGATGTAGAGACCGATGAAGAATTTATTGGATTTGAATAGTGTTATGTTTAATAAATAATGAGTTATACTTCTACCCTAGTTTTGTTATTACATTTGATTTACCTCTCATACCTTTCTAATGTATACTGCGCATGTTCATTTTTGATGAATTTATACCTTTTTTGTATAGATAATGCGCGTGTTATCTATCAAAAAGAACAGTAATTAAATTTGTTGGGATTGTGAAAACTTTGTCACAGTCAGGTAACTCCATACCAAACAATGGAATGGAAATATGCAATGTAATTTCATTTTTTTAAAGTGTATGTTCTCCGCAGTGGTGTTGCTGCCCCCACTTCCAAGCACACTGAAGCAAGTTTGTGGGTAATACATTCAGTACATTGTTTTGAAGTTAGTAACAATTTGCTTTCCAAAGAATTTACTCCTTCCTTTTATTGTTATCAGCAAGTTACTTGAACTTTGTTTTGTAAACATTCATTGGCTTGAGACATTTGATTGACTCAGCAATGGCATCATTAATGCAATTTTAAGAGAATCACTTTGAGGATGATAAATACCAGTAAAGTGTATGGCAGTTTGGGGATAGATCGATAAGATTTTAATTACATTTGGTAACAGAAAATCGTGAGCAGCCAACCAAGGAATTGTTGTTCAATTCATGGCATGGGCAAGATATTTTCATTTTTCTAAAATGCCCATCCTGCTCCCTGTTGAATGGGTACTGACACTTTTTCCCCTTGGGTAAAGCATCCTGGGTGTGAGACACACTGCTTATCTCCCTCTTGTGTCAAAATTAAAGAGCCAGTGGCACTACATCTGCATTTCTCCATATGCCTTCATGACATGCGTAAGGACAACTTTAACTTTATTGTAACACAAACTGAAGCAAAACAAACAGTAGCATTTCATACAGGCTGTGCTGCAAAAAAGAGTATCAGGACACATTGGAGACATATCCTGTGTGAGTGAATGGAGTGGGAATGACCTACTTCAAATGAGCAATTTCTGGACCATATCCCAAAATAAATGAACCCAGGCCACACCTCACACCCCATGCTTTTCAGATGTTCCTGTCCTTTCATGTACACCTAAGACTCCCAAGTGTTACCTTCCCATCTTTTTGTATTAAAATTTTGTAATTTATTATGAGCGAAGGTTTGTATATTTTTCTGTTCGGGTCTGGTGTACTCATGAAACAATAGTCCATTTTATTTTATGGCAAAAAGGACTTGAATTAAAATGAAGGGCGTGGAAAAAAGCACAGAGAGCACAGCTTTGGTTCAACATGTAGTGTATGGAAAGAAAGAGGGTAAAAAAAAATAATCTTTAAGGAAATTTAAAGTGCTAAATTGATGACAAAAGTAGGTTATATTATTAGGAAAGCAGGAGTGTGAAAAGTCTGTGCAGACTAAGAGAGTTGTATGGCAAGTGAAGAAATCAGAGTAACACATTAACAAATTAGATAGAAGCAGGTTAGGTAAATATGGGCAGCTCTAAGAAATACTGTGCAAAAAGGGGAACCCATGAGTTGTAAAATATCAGGGGTGTTTAATACAAAACATTTCTATGATCTGTTTACCTTAGACCAGAGCCTGAGACTGAAGTGTGAACACAGTATTTACGTCTATTGGAAGCACCCTAGTTCAATACACATTAAAGCACATGCCAACACAGATGAAAGATTATGCCTATGAAAATGAAAGTTTGAGTTTCCAGATTATTATGATGGTGTAATTACAATGTCACTCTCCTGGGATGCAACACTGTGGCACTGGGTTAGCAGTTACAGACATTTTGAAGGAATGTCTTATCATCTTCAAGGACTCAAGTTCCATGAAGAAATTAATGTGTTTGAAAAGTTGGAGTACATGTATGATTTGGACCAACAAAGTAAGACTAAGATGTCGGTAACTTTCCACACTGGCGGGACTAAATAATAGTGGAAATCCTCCTACATACGTGTCACAGAGAATTATGAAACACAATACTTAGTGTATATGACTTTATGAGTTGCTACATTTTAGTTAACTGATGTTAAAATATACTTTAAAGCAGTTACAACCCAACTAATAGGTATTCAACCCGCGGCCCGCCTAGTTGTATTATGCGGCCCGTGACCACATTTGTAAATTAAGTATAAAAGCCTACTGTAAAAATTACCCAATAATTTAGTCAGTTCGGTATACCAGTTATTATTTTTGCACGTGGGCCCGCCATCCAGCCCATAATAACGGATGTGACCCTTTGCCATAAAAAGACTGGACGCTCATAATCCACATTATTTTTTTATGAGGTACGCGCGTAGAATGTTACTGCGTATATTGACGCCCTGGATAATGCTCACTTGCAAGGCCTAGGCGTAGATGGAAGGATAATTTTAACATATATCATACAGAAGTAGGAACGGAGTGTTTGAACTGAATATAGCTACCTCAGTATAGGAATCAACTGCATGCTCTTGTGACACAGTAATCAAATTTAAGGTCCGAGTAAAGTTCGAAGAGTTTGTTGACTAACTTAAGACCTTTTAGGTTCTGAAACAGGATTGTGCTAGATGGAATTAGTTCTTTAATTTGTAGTCGTTTCTAATCTCTCAGTGTGCTTTTGGGACGTGTTAAGCTTTAATTATTTTCTTGCCAGTCCTTGTACAACCGCACAGAGTACTTATTAGGTCACGAAGGCAATTAAAAGGAATCAATCAGAGAGCAAGGGGAATTTCATCGCGACAAGGGCAGCACGATCTTCGTAACTAATATTGGCTAACCTGTGTGAAAGCAACATGGGTGTAATGAGAAGGTGTAGTTTTAATTTTGAGCAGAAATATCACTTTGACAATGCATTATTTTTGTAACACAAGTGTTACATGAATCATATATAGTTCACTGTAACGTTTTTATTTTTGATCTATGTTTTGTAGTTTTAAGAACTGTGTCTTCATACATTATTTACTATAAGAGAACAAGATTCAGGTTAACATGAATGTATTTCAAATTTGTAATGACACAAGCGATGCTATTGAATTTTTTCCACCTCAGTCTTTGTATTTAAAGCCGATTGCCCGGCTGAACATTTCAGTTCAGCTTCCACAAATGAAGCTTCCAGGGAAAACAATTTCGAATTGGGAAGTGATGGAAAAACTAAAAAATATGACGAAACCAGAAGAATTAATAGTGTTGAAGGTTTCCAAAAGTACCTTGGAATTTATCAGATTTGAAGCAGAAATTGAAAACAAATCAAAACTGCCTACCGTTATAGCTCGCCTGGATACAAGGACAATAAAACTTTCGGGTTTCTCTGAACTATTAAAGGTACGGGCAGCCGAAGCGAAGATACCTTATCCAACGAGACATGCGTGGGATTCGTATTTTCGTGATGCTAGACACATGAATGAAATGAAACCGGGGGAAAGGCCGGATACAATACATATAAGCAATTTGCCCTGCAGGTGGTTTGCTACGAAGCAAGATAAAACTAAAGGGAATGACATTCCCAGCGAGTATCTTTTCAGAAAAGTGTTTGAAGTGTTTGGAGAAGTTAGATGTGTGGATATTCCGTTGGCAGACCCATATCGAAACAAAATGAAAACTCATTTGTCTGGGATGAAAACATTTTCCTTTGAAAAAGATCTTTCTTTCGAAAGTTATGTTCAGTTTAAGGAGTATATATGTTTTGTCAAAGCAATGGATGCTCTTCGTGGGATGAAGTTGTTACATAAGGAGGGTGACAAGGCATATACTGCAAATATTAAGGTAATCATATTACATTTTCTTTAAATGTCAGTACTTTAAGGAGTATTGTATTTGAGGTAGAAGTGAAATTTCCTTGTTTATTGAAGGTGGATTTTGATAAGACAAAGCACTTGAGTGATCCTGCCATTCGACGACGCAAGAATGAAAGAGAAAAGTTAATGGAACAAGAAAGAGAAAAAGAGGAGAAAGAAAGAAAAGAGCAGGAACTTCAGGAACAGAAGAAAGAAGAGGAAAGGTATGTTGCAAGTTTTGATTTGTTTTATTTAATCTTGTTGGACCACAATTTTTAAAGTACATTGACATTCACTCTGCAGTTACTGACAGTTATTTGTGTGTATTTGTAACTTCAGTGGATTATTTCCTGTGTACAGAGTCTATTCTTGGGTCAGTGTTAGTGCTGCTTGCCAGTATCACCATAACTTTTCTAAATAATAAATGCCATTTATGGGATTAAAACATTTAATTGTAAAATGTGGAACCATTTTTCCATGTTTTGCTTTACCGGACTGATTATATCATTAATGATATAATATCCCCTGAAAGATGAAGAAGAATGGTATCTAATGGGATGTAGCACTTACAGTGTATTCAGAATTTACCAGTATTTTGGAGTAATCTGGATGCTTCCATGCTGAGGGTACAAGAGTAAACTCTTCTGAAGTGTTATGAAGTTCTGAAGTGCTGTACCATACAGATGGAGGCTCTGGGTTTCTCTGGAATCCCTACCAAAGAACATGGTGTCATATCCTAGGACACATTATTTTTCATAGGCACCACCATGATATCTTCAAATCTCACATGGTTCAGTTCAGTTTTGTATGGGCTGAGATTATTCAGTCATTAAAGTGACTGTTGTTGGCTGAATGACTTGGGCCTATTCCTTGTGAGGTGCGGGAACTCTTTATTACCCACAGTGGCTGTGGTCTAACCAGCCACCTGTCTAATGGGGACCAGTGTTTCCACCTCCATCAAGTGCTAAGGTTGATTGAGAGCAACAGCATGGTGCTTATGCTTGCTACATTTAAAGATAATTCATTCAGTATTTAACATGCTGAAATATGTTTGTAATAGAATGTATTGAATGTAATCAATGTAATGAAGAAGATTCAATCAGCCTACTTGACATCCATTCCCATAAGACAGTATTCCTCAACATGCTATATATATTTTAGGCTTCTTGCATTTGAGATTGTTAGAAGTCTATTAAATCCATATTAGATATACCAGTGAAGCTCTGAATTTCTTGCATTAGACAAAATGCACCTAATTCCTTATGTCTAATGAGAGGATATTTACCCATGCACGTGGATGAAAGCAAACTGAAAATTAGATTAAGCTGCAAACTTCTGTTATATGGCGACATTGAAGTTAGAAGATGTTTACATTCACACGTGCATTTTTTAGATGATTCTGCGGTATCTGTATTTTTTTTCCTTTTTTAGATTAAAGAAGTTGGAAGAAAAGCGCCACAAAGCAGAGAGACAGAGGCAAAGAGAAGAGAAACGTAAAAAGAGACAATTGATGAAATTGAAAGAAAAAGAAACTGAGGAAATGAACATGAAAATTGCAGTTGAGGAAAAGAAACTCCTAATAGCACAAAGGAAACTGGAAAGCATTCGACTCCTTGATGAACTTTTCGAAAGAGTAAAGGTTTGTTGATTGACTTTTACATTAATATGTTACTGAAAGCTTGTGGCTTAAGCTGGGGAGGAAAGAACTGTGTACAGGGTGTTGGTGAGTTAACCTGAAGGAACAATACCACTTGGAAGACCTAAGCATAGATGGGAGGACAGTATCAACATGGACCTTAAAGAAATATGTAGTATGATGGAATGGCAAGGACTGTATTCATCTGACTTGGTTAGAGATGGGTATTGCACTGTTTTGCACATGGTAATGAAACTTGTGCTTCTGCTCAATGCAGAGAATGTCTTGGCTTTGCATGAAGATTCATGTATGTGTTTGTATGCCCTTCTGTGGCATAAATCACTAAATATTTATGAGAAAGAAATATGTTTCTGACAGAAGTTTTAGAGGTGAATAAAACCTACATTATGTGTTTAGTATGTTGTCTGAGTAAATCTTCTGATTTTTGTGATAATTAAGTGGAAATAATGCCATGCATAGATTTCTGAAATTAGGGAGTACTGAAATTCAGTAATGGTTTAAATGAACTTAACCAATGTTCCATGTTAACTACAGTAGAGAGTCTTGATTTTATTTGGAATCTTTTAATGTATTGCTGTATTAGAATATGACTTCAAAGTAAATGCCAAACAAGTTACATATTTATGTTAAATTTTGGATATTGAACTGTTCATTTTGACTGTTTAGGCATTCAGTATAGTATCATTGTGGCTTCTTGCCAACATGATACAAATCAAGTAACAGTGAATAATTGTACTGGGATTGAATGTTGGTTTAATATAAGGAAAAAGTGTCATCATAGTCCTAGTCATTTCAGGGAAGAGCCACAAGTTACGTGTATACTGTAAATTCTGAGGTCTTGTTCAATTGGCATTTCGGTAATGAGTGTATAAAGTCGGTCCCCAGAAGTGTGTATTAAAGCAATTTTACTCAATTTGCCCCTTCAGGTCAATGCACAAAGAAAACTGTGTAAAGAAAAGGAAGACACATTGGGAATCAAGTCAGTCAAAGGCAAACAGAAGAAAGAATTGAAGGTGAGAAAGAAGCAGAAGGTATGCTCGGTTCTACTTTTATTTTTGTATGTATAGGCCTTACTAGGTTTTTTGACATGTTTTACTTACTGTTTCATTAGCCATGACTTTGAAGTTCACACATCCGTCCACCACCAGTTTTAGTGAGGGAAGGTCTTTCATTATTTTGTCAGACAGTATGTTTACTATTCTTTATGAAAACATCTTCTAGATTTTGTTCTATGATACACAGAAAGCAATTTATTTGAAACTGCCACTGATGATGGCATAATTATGCTTGTGAGAAATGGTCTGTTAAAAAGAACATTAATAAAATAAACCAAGCCAGTTGACTCTAGCAATGTCACTTCCAACTTTTAATCAGGAAGTGCACGGTTTGAATCTCACTTGAGATGACTATTCTTACTGAAGTTTTCCATGTGTTTCCTTATTCCTTGCAGGCAAATTCCAGGATGGTACAGCCAGGACCACCTCACTCCATGCCCTTTCCTATTCATTCTTGACCAAATCACCCTACCATTTGACACAATATTTTGAGTTACTGAATGCCGTGTTGTGTGAATCACAAATAAATGCAAAGTAATAAAATGAATGTAGATGTGGTGGTGATGGTGGTGGTAATAGTAGTAGTAGTAGTTGTTGTTGTATGTAATTGGTATTGGAACATTGTAGTACTTTTATACATGGTAAATAAAGAAACAGTTGACAATTTTATAAAAAGATATGAAACGTGTAAGGAACACTTATTTATTTATACTGTGATCCATTGTGTAATAACATTTTACTTTTTCTTGATTTCAAACTTTCGCCATGTTCTGAATGTTGTATGCTTTCTTCTGGTTAATTCCCCAGTGTCTGAATTTTATATACCAGCATTTCAGAACACTCACACCTACATGCCTATGAAGATGGAACGGACAGTGTTCCAAAACTTTGGCATATAAAATTCAGATGCCAGGGAATTACCCAGAAGAAAGCGTACATTTACTTTTTGTTTGCTGTTTTTGTACAACTTCTGTACATGGTTTACAATAAAAATCAGGAATATGTGGAATCACACTTATAAAGGTGCATGAATTAAAGGAGTGTGTCATATGCATTTACAAAATCAGACTTCTTAAGTTTCACAAAGAGTAGCATTTGTTCTGGCAGCAACAACAGTAAAAATGATGAAAAGGTAATATTCATGTACTAAACCATGTAAATCACCCACATTACCAATTTCATCTAGTACATAAAAAACTGAACCATAAACTAATGTGGGTTATTTGGCTCAAGCAGTAGTGCTGCGTGCTTACTTACATATGGGAGGTGCCTGGGATGAATTTCCATGGATGACTACCCTTGCAAAACTTTTTTTTAAATAGTCTTTCTCTATGTGCACATATAATTTGTGTCACACTAAAATGTATTGCTGTTGCTAGGATATGGGGAAAATGGACTGTCTGAAGTACCGGCCATTTACAGGAGTGGTTCCATATTACTTACATTATGCATATTTTTACAGTTACACCTATATCAGTTCGAAGTTCTGAAATTTTAAATGGGTTTTTGACTGTGATTAGAGAGTATATTTTTTGTGTCAGACTTTAATGGGATTCAACATAACTTAGTACACTTACATGAAAACTTACCAAAGAAACTTGATTTAAAGTAATTTGTTCCATTGTTACCGACAGACGAAGAGGAAGGTCTGCCAATATTTCTTTTTAACTTTTAAACCACTTCTCTGATGGTGATGGAATTCAGTATGGTTTTATGGGTGTGTTGCAACTTCCAGGAGAAGGAGAAAAGTAAGAAAGACAAATTGCAGGACAGAGAGCGAGAATTACGTACAAAGTTAGTGAAGAAGTACAAGAGTGCACAGGAACATCAGTTAGAGGAACACAGAGAGAAATTGCTGCAAACTGTTGAGGGCAAGAACAAGTTGCGCAGTGTGTTGGCTTCAACCAGCAAAAAACAAGACCGATGTGACCAGTCATCAGTGTCTAGCATCTCCTCCAGTGGTGAAGACAAGGATAAGTTTTCCAGTTCAGATAGCACTGATCTTGCATCAGCTGGAGAACGGAGAGAAACAAGCTGGAAAGGTGAGTGTGATACTACACTGGAATTCAGACCTCACAGAAGTAATACATTTTTGATAGGGTGACATATGAAGAAACCTATGCATATTGAGATACTGAAAATCCTCAGTGCTGAGGATGTGTAAATTCTTTGTCTTCATGTGTATGTGATTTGTGAATGTGAACATCTGTTTGATCTTGGACACTGAGTTCTGTAGTTAAGTCTGAACAACTAGTTTTAATCTGCATGCAACTTTTATCACAGTGATCAAAATTTGTTAATAAAATACTATAAATAAGTGGTTTTTATTTCACATATACTTTATATAAACAACATTTTTTGCAGACTAAAGTACCTGAAGCTAAGGCTGCTTTTAATTGTACTTTTTTTTTTCAGAGAAACAAGATTTTGATGGAAAGAACTATCGTGTTGTGTCACAGTATAAGGACAGACACTGGTATCAGAATAAACATTATTGTGAAGATTCACACAGCTACATCTATCCATATGGAGATAAAGGTAGTCATCCTATGTATCCATATTTCTTTAAGAACTATGAAAGATGTCCTCCGTATAATTCAACATTTCATCAAAGAGGTGGATTTTATCCTCGCAGGCGAGGTTTTTATATTCCTCATTGGCAGAAATACTCTCGTGCAGGACGTGGTTCATATCGCAACTTCCAGGCACAAGATTTCCCTTCTGATTCTTGTTATTATGAAAACATGACAAGTGATTACTACCGCTACTTCCAGAAGTTAGCAAAAGGAAGTAAAGAGCAAGAGTCATCTGATACACAGTCCCAGAACTCTTCTTCTGCCAGTCATTCATGTTCTAAGCATTCTCAGTCATCTCAGTCAAAGAGCAGGTCACTGTCTAGGACACGATCACACTCAAAGTCAAGATCTCAATCAAGGACTTGCTCACATAAACGTTTCAGATCACGTTCAGCATCTTTGTCACAGAAAAAGTCACGATCAAGAACCTGTTCATATTCTAGGTCTCGTTCACAGACTTGGACACGGTCACCTTCACAATCTGTGACACATTCAAAGTGCAGTGATAGTGCTGCAGAGAAAAGTGTAGTGGTTAAGTCAGTGAGTCAGTCAAAAGAAGAAAGAACTGCGAAACATTCTCATAGTAAGAAAAAGAAGAGGAAACATATACGAGGTGATGCATGCAGTGACAGTGGCAAAGAAAGTGTGAAACATAAACGGTAGTGCGCACTGTCTGAAATGTAAATTAATTGTCATATTTAAAGACTTAACGTACTCCAGGAGCTCGGCAACTTATGTTTGTTTTGCCTGTGGTAAGTGAAGTATGATAGTTTTATAAGAAATTTATTACTTTATTTGAATATATGTGCTACTTATGACATGTTACAGTAATGTAAAAAGTTTCTGTTTTTAGCATCATTTATGCTTTCTCTCATGAAAATCTGCAAGATGTTCTAGATAACTATTGGCACATAAGGAATATCTTGGATTACATGGGAAGATTGTACCATTCTGGGCATGTTGAAGTATACCATTTTGGGCTCATTTATGGCAAAATTGGGAAATCAGGTTAAATAAAAATATGTTCATAAATAGTGTGGTTGTTACATGTGTGCAGATAGCATAGATAAGAGAATCGATAGGTGTAGGGCTGATGTGGCACAGTTGGCAAATCCCAGACTACAGACATGAAAGAATGCCAGTTTTTATAGGTAAATGGCTATACATGATACATGGGAATTGCTTTAACAATTTAAGTGAAGTGCTGTCCAGCTATACAAGACAGACCACTTAAAAATGGAAGTAGATTTATTTAGTTTTGGGGGCAGAATTTCTGCCTTTTCCACAGTGGCCAAGCCTGCCCAAGCACTTTCCTTGGAGGCAAAGCATCGGGGGTGTGAGGCTGACCATTCATCTCCATTTAATGCAGTGGTACACATCCTGTAGCCCTAAAGCCTTTCCTAAGTGGCCCATGGAGCCTTTCATTTAGTTGTTATTCTAATGAGCACCAGCCCCCTATAAATTCAGTTGAGAGTAGACAGATGAATCAGTGTTACTTTATAAAGAAGCTATACAGTTTATCATAACCAAATACAGATACATATAAAATGATTGCAGTATATTTTATTATGCCTTAAAAACCCCTTGTGGCATGTCACCAGATCACATTTGTGTGAGTTGCACATAAGTTATAAAAGGTTGTGCACCACTGATCTAGTGCATAAGTTAAGATTTCAGGAGCTGTACATTTACTGCCTTATGCTTCTTCATGGTATGGGGTTTTTGTACAAGGTTCTTCAGATACCAATCTGTATTATTTATGCTGTACCTGCAAGTCATTGTGTGTCTTATACTTTGCTTTATGAGACGATAGGTTTTGTACTATGTCCTCAGGCATGAGATTATCATCCCCACATTATACATCAGCACCATACTATAGCTTAGAGTATTTCAGGAAAGAGGATGTTTCTGCACTGTCAGTGTCCACTTTTTTTTAATTCTTTCACTCTAACATTTCAACCTAACACTCACCACTTTGCATCTCTTCTTGTATACCACTAAAAATGTTGGAGGGGGGGGAGACCTTGCAAAAGTAGCAGTGTAATGAAGGTTGTGTCATTTGTACATCTTACTAAATATTATTATTAGAGGAACCAAATATAGGATGTTGAGGTGGGATATGTCAAAATGGGATTGATGAGCAGAATTTTAGAATGAAAATGGAGGGAGGAGACCATGTGAGAAACCTAAGCATGGTGTAGTGGATGGACTAGATTAATTATTGGGGTTCAGGACAGGGTCTAAAGTATGACATAAAAGTCACTTGACACTAGACTGAACATGTTAAACATCAAGTGTAAAGTGGCTTCTGTACCACTATGTATTTTTGTGACAATACTCCCGTGAACTTTGTAAAGAATCTTCAGGTTTTGTAGTAAATGAAAAGCTGAATAACTGTCACCTTCTCATTTATTGACATGGTGTAATATTCCCAAATATTTTGAATCTTCAGCATTACAATTATTAGCAGAGTGGACTTAAGGGTCTTGAAGGTGGATGCAGCATGCTTCTCTGAAACTGTGATAACTATATAGGCCTACCATTCTACACACCTTAACAGTCCAGAAGTCTCTACTGCTGTGAGAACCTCAAATCTCAAGTTGTAATTGTATTCAGACACTTACGGTTTGAAAGTGAGTGGTTATAATGCATTCTGGAAATTTCTGAGTCCTCCAAAACCTAGGAATAATTTGTGACAGAAGCCTGGAGTCGTGATGGCTGACCACTTTGATTGAAACACCGGAGTCAGTCTGCATGCAAAAATTTGGTTCCATGGCTCTTTTTGCGGTATGCATGTTGTATGTGTTGACATCACAATAGAGAGGTGATTGCAAGAGCTATGTCTGACCACAGACTCAGGTATTCAGTACTTGCACAAGACAGCAGAAGTAACAAGACGTTTGTAATATGGGACCATCTGTAGATTGAGAGTGACATTCTAAAAAAAAGTAATTAATATTTTTCAGTTTAACCTCAACATGCAGTACAAATATTTCCATTATTTTCAGATATCTAAGAACTCTGCATTCTGAAACATAACATTTCCTAACCAAACAAATTGGATGCTTGCACCAGACAGTATTTCTAGTTATCCAGACAGTTACTTTCCAGCTTACATCAGTCCATTCTGCATCATTTTGTAACTATATAAATACAAATATGTAGCATATAGGCATGTGCATGCTGGTAGTCCTATAACTGTCTGCTGAGATCCTAAGCAATGTGTAATGGTGTTAAACCCTTAACAATGGAAAGAATACATAAGACTTGAGTTTTCATGATCCATGTCTTATGTAGCATAGGGGGGTTACTGTATGTGTTTACTTTAGTAATTTACACATGCTGTACATGTCTGTTTCTAATAAGCCATTGGTCCATTTTCCTGGCACTGATGAAATGAAATGTTTTCTTTCTTTTAGAGAGCAAGGTATGCAGAAAGTTATTGGTGACACATTAATAATAATGGTAATGAAAAATTTCCAATGTTGTTGATAGTGGAAGACAGGTTTTGAAGTTTCACTGATGCTTTGGACCCTTACTACACACTGCCAACATGTAAATGACTCCTGCGCATGGTATAATTAAAGTTTGCACATTGGGGGGGGGGAATGGAATATTTTACCTTGACTAATTATTTGTGGAACTCTTTATCTACAGAATCCTGTTTGGCTGTCACTTGTCAGTTTAAAATAAGGAATTTATAGTTAGAAACTGTAGCTCTGTGGGATGTGCACATGGCAGTAAATCCTGCCAGAGAGCTTATAACACAGTATCTTTTGTCAATAGCAAGGTAAAATTTTGTGCATTGTAGTTGACATTGCTGCTAACATCAAAGCTGTGACATAACCCCAAGAGTGACTCAAGTGCCATATGTTGCCCCTATGATTAACGACATTGTAAACCAAGGCCCAGAAACAGTGTCTTAGTTGCAAGGAAAATGCTGCAAAATTCTGGACTCCTTTAAATCTTCCTGCAAAAGAAACAATTGTATCAATGCAAATGACACTCAACAAGCCTCTCCATGAACTAATGCAAGAAACTGACACAAGGTGGAGCAGTATGTGTAACATGATGGCTAGATTCTTGGAGCAGACTGCACTTGCTGCTGTTGACTCTAAAATTGAATCGCTGACTCTAGTTGAATGTTCTGTGGTCCAACAGTTGCTAATTGGATTGAGGCTGTTCAATGTTATGCCCTTGCAACTGTCCTCGAAAACACATTACTGAATCTGCAATTTTGTCTTCATCGACATATGTGTCCATCAATTTAGCAGAACCAGGAACAAGCACAAGAACATCTGGTGCAAAGTATATGGCACCAGTGACTGTTATGAATTGCTAAAAAGTTTGTCATTGTGGTAAATGTGTTACTATTTGCACTATCCACATTGCTGGAATCCAAGGTTTAAAATTGTGGCATTTATGAGGAACACAGCCAGATGAAATTGCATGTGTTCTCATTTGTAAGTGTTCACAAATATGAAGCTCTCTGACTGCCCAGTTTGACATTACTCCTCCACAAGTTGCAACCAGCATTAATACAATTCATTGTGACAGTTGTTTGATGTGTATATTGCAAAGAAGAATCTGCAGCACATCACACAGTGGAAATTCAAGGTGACTTTCCGAATTGTGTGAAATATGATCACAGAATCCTCTGAATTACTGACAAAGAAATGAAATAAAATATCCAACATTAGTGCAATTCATGAAGAAATTTTTTTATATATATATTGGTCACATGTGAAAAGTTTTTGCGAAATCTGGATTGTCGTTGTTACAGTAAAGACGTCAACTCACAGTGCGGATATTGTCAGCAAAGTTTTTTTTATGTGAATTGACAGTAGGAGTGCCCTTCAGTGTTTAAGTCAGGCTAGACCTCATTATTATTGGTGTTGTTATCATTGTCATCACTATCATCATTATTAATATCAGTTGTGTGATTACAGCACTATACCATTTCAAGTTGCATGCATACTATGGGGAAATAAGAATCTACAAAGTGCAAAACATTGTTTTTAAATTTAAATAATTCTGTATGAAGTATATATTTCTACTTTAATAAAGTTCTTCATGTCTCTGTTAGTGCTAACCAGGCAAATTAATTGTGATATTGTAATAAACTACATTTGGTTCATATGTGGCCCTCCTCACATTTACTACAGTACTCGGCGTGGACTGGAATATTGTAGTCGGCATAGAGTCTCGAAACGGGTTGGACTGTCCGGGGATCGAATCCCTGTGGTGGCGAAATTTCCCGCACCGTCCAGACCGGCCCCGGGGGCTCACCCACCCTCCTATCCAATGGGTACCGGGTCATTCCCGGGCGTAAAGCGGTTGGGGCGTAGCAGTAACCACCCACCCACATCTAGCGTTGATGTTAAAGAAATAGTACAGCTATACTTTTACTTCCCCTCTGTGCCTTCATCGTATGTCGCAGGATGAACTTTATGAGTTGTCCATAAATGACGTCACGCGATTTTGGGGTAAAACTGACCCTCACCCCCTTCTTGTCACATTTTATCACGAAAATCTGACATCTCTTTCAAAATGATGTCGCACACGCCCCCTTCCCCAATGCCACACGAAAATGAATTGCCTATAGAATGTAGTTGATCCTGTGTAAAGCCAAAACCCAAACCCGTACTGTTTTATTCATGTAAAACATAAGACAAAACCATGTGCACAGTTTAGGCCTCCTGGAAAAACTGCGACATACCGTCTTCTGCCCATACATCAGTAGCCGGCAAATTGCCTGAGTATGTGAAGTATTTAACCTGCTCTGAACAAAATCTTACAGGTTATATGACGACTTTTATGACGTCACGATATTTCGAAGCACCCCCCCCCCCTTTCATCGGGCATCTACAAAGAACTCACAACTCCCTTCCAACCTCTCGAAGTGACGTCATTCATAGACGACACCTTTACGCCCTCGGTAGCATACGTACCAGTGCTGTCGATAGTTTCTCGAAAATGGCGCCGTTCGTGCATATGGAATCGACTCCTGAGTAGTCGACACAGCCACCATCCGTTCCCGTACGAAAAAGCACGAAGAGCAATGGTCTCTCCGTAATTACAATGGCCGTATCATTTTACTTGAGATCCGCGCTCTTCTGGGATATTACGTACCGGAGAGTGATAATTCCGTGCCGACGTTTCGGGACAACCCATCAGTCCCATCTTCGAGGGACAAGAAGTCCTTCTTAGACCAAGCAGGTGACATGCGTCAAATTAATCTGCCTTGCAGGGTGGTTAGAATAACATACGTGCTGCCTCTTTACATTTCCCACATATTGAATTAGGCGAAAATTGTATTATACTTGTTTTAGTTAGATCGATCTGATGACATTCATCGCATGCTTTTGAGGAATATAAATTCGCAATTTGGTATATTTGTAGTGTCAATACGAACCGTGAGGGTGGAGGAGAGGCTATGGTATGGAGGGAGGCTGCGTTACAAAGGTTATGTTCTTAGTTACCACCAGAAGTATTGCTTACCCACGGCCACACAGTGAAGCCGGCTACATAAGGACGGTCAAACCGGTTATGGCGCTGTAATTTTACGTTTCCAAGTAGTTTCGAATCTGAACAAGGTATTAATTTGTGGCTTTCATAGTGATAGACAGAGTTGGATATCCATAACGAATGTTATTTGTGGGAGAAACAAGAAGCCGCTGTACTCCATGGATACCATCAAACTTAGATTATTGAACGAACGGCTCTCTTTTCGAGTTTGGTACGTTAGTTCTACCCGTCTGCCGTAAGTAGCGCTCCTATCTCATGACTGTATGAACTCATGTCTACTGCGTGTAGTGCTGCTGTTCCTCCTCATCCAGTAGACCCATAACACACTAGTTTCCTCCTCCGACCTTTCAACCTACTGCACGTGACTCAATGCACATGACGAGAGATACGACGATTACTCCTTAGAAATCTTGCTCGCGTTCCTTCTTCCCTCCATTCCTTCCACTCAACATTACTATTGAGACTAAGGTTAGTCTTTGGTACAATTCATAGTGTTCCTCTATTGCTTCCTCGGACATTCTCCATCCTTACTCTTTCTCTCACATATCCCTCCAACGTATGAGACGCTTCATTAACATTCCGTTTCACCCTCCCTACGTTCCTTGATATTCCTCTAACGAGACAGGCAACGGTTAGCCGTTGGATATATTCATTGAGTTTCCTCCTACCCCTCCGGGTTTCGCGCTACATTTCGTCATATTCGCGCCGGACGTCAGTATCGTTTTGGATCTTGCTCTGAGTACTGGGCTGTTATGAGGTTCAAATTGTTTTACGCGTTCGTACAAAAATTATACATTTGTAACATCTATGGCGTATATACGCGTTACTTCTGTAATTCAAACATATGAATGGCGATTCAATTCCAAGGCATACGTTTGTTCCACGGCGTTCGGGCGCGCAATGCTGGACGCCAACCGTGTTCCTAATAAGTTGTTACTCGCATTCCTGTTTAGCGACCCCGACTTCGGCGTTCAGTTGTTGAAGGATGTGAGGCTAATTCGAAAGCAGTATGATCTGCTGTAAGTGCGGATTCCAAATGTCCCGGTGCGTCGACACTAATCGTAAGGACGGTTACCGATGACGATGTCGGAGGAACACGTCTGCTTCCGCATGCTGTGTTTCCACGTCAGTCAGGCACTGTTCACGGTTTCAGCTGCGAAGTTCATGACAGATTCGTTCCTCACGTACGACGTCGTTCGCTCATACAAACACGATAGAGGGCACGTGGCGGCATCTGAAGGCATTCCTCAATCCCTACAATCGGATGGGGTACTAGTATGTCTACCACCTGGCCCAATACATGTTTGCGGCGGGGTGCAGATCCGACAACGTGGACCAATTCACCTAGTCCATCGGCATCGTTACAACAATGGACTGGAGCCCCCCCTCCCAATCGCAGTCTTGTCGCTACGTAACTCGTTGTAGCCCAGCTCCTCACTTCAGTCCAGTAAGCAACAAATTAGCTTTTGGCGTGCCCATCACCACGGATGACGTGGCACGTTCACTCGTGATGCAGTGCGTTGAAATTCCGAACTACAGTACTACTGCCGAAAGGACTATCATCCACGGTGTGTATTAATCTATTTTATGTATCACAGATCATCGTATGTATGACGTGCGCGGCTGCAGTCTACAAGTAGTCATCTGTGCTGCAGTCATTAATAATCTGTGGCCGCAGTTGTGCGTAGGAGGATGTGTGGTCTGTTAAAACGCGAAGCTGTAAGGTACCTGTCGTAGTGCTGCAGGTGGTAAGAAGTGGGAAGGAATTTATGTAGCTCGTCTTTTAAATGCGTTTCGCAATGGAAACGATATCAGCAACTTGTCCAGTGTGTGGTGGCTCGGAGTACTATAAGGAATGTGGGTTCTATTTCTGTTCAGAATGTCAGACACAGTCGCAGGTATGACGAAGTATCTAGCAAGATAAAAACGTGCTCAGTCCGTAAGTCACAAATGCAGTCGTTCATTTCTACACAGACTCAATGGTCGATTTGAGAACCAGAGTACAAGAAGGGGATTAGTAAAAACTTCAAATTATTGACCAAATTTTCTTTTAAATCTGTTGTCAAAATATGCGAGATGTAATTGTGTTTGGTTTTAGAGAACACTTATCCACTAACAAAGCTACATGAAAATTACCACTTAATATTTACTTATTAAATTTTTAAGAATTAAAAATATTGGCCTTACCTTCTGAATACATATTGTCCTGAGTGACTTCTCTGGCTTACAGTTTGGAATATCTTACTTTTAATTATAGAATTCAAAGAAAATATATACTAAGAAAATTACACCTTCATATGTCTTGAGAAAATTCGACGCTATATCAAAAAATTGTTTATTGTGCAAGTGTTAAGATCCCTAATGGCTTAGCCAAATATATTTCTGACTCAGTGAAAGAGAAAAACAATTTGTAGAGTAATTGAGACATTTTTTAATTGACCAGTCATTTTATTCTGTGAATGATTTCATGGATTATTACTGTGAATCTAATCTAGAAGCAGAGTTATGAAACAAATTACATGCACATTATTGGGATTGTGGTCAGTAATACTTATTGCACTTTTATAATAATAATAATAATAATAATAATATTTATTTACTGCAATTGGGTTTTCACCTGGTGGCAGTCGTTTTTAACACGTACAAGAACTTGAAGCTGTACTACTAAATTTACATCGGGAGGGATACATGAGAAGCATGTAGTGGCAACTTGGACTTGGGAACCATCTCAGCATTTGCTTTAAAGACACAGGGAAACCAAGAA
>Ga0123352_10003099_pt1 | contig 23839 bp, 15 predicted proteins | sample TergutLab28metaG_FD_89700 | JGI IMG/M metagenome (GOLD analysis project Ga0123352, IMG submission 89700) | Labiotermes labralis P1 segment gut microbial communities from Petit-Saut dam, French Guiana - Lab288 P1 | ecosystem: Host-associated > Arthropoda: Insects > Digestive system > Gut ...
AGCTAAGACGAAAGGAAACTGAAGATGTCTTTTGGGGTATAACTCTTGGTAGATTGGTAGATAGCTAAGACGAAAGGAAACTGAAGATGTCTTTTGGGGTATAACTCTTGGTAGATTGGTAGACAGCTAAGACAAAAAGAAACTGAAGATGTCTTTTGGGGTATAACTCTTGGTAGATTGGTAGACAGCTAAGACGAAAGGAAACTGAAGATGTCTTTTGGGGTATAACTCTTGGTAGTTTGGTAGATAGGTACCGACGTTTCAGAGGGATCTGCTGCCTCCATCGTCAGCTAAAATAAACTGAATCAACACACAGAACGGTTGTAGGAATCAGTTCATAACTTGGGTTAGTGTACGCACCTGTTCTTGAGAACTGAGGCTTTCGTTTGGAAATGTGTGGGCGTGGCCTGGAATGAGCTGCTGGAACAGGATCATGTGCTTGGTGAACTGCAGTCCTGTCACTCGGAAAGGCACGACTCCAGGTGATGCTGGCACGCCGGGGATTCTCTCAATTCCGTCCATCCGGAACCTTGCACGAGCAGATGATTCCATTTTTCAATCCACCATAATCATGCATTGAGAAATTGGGTGTGGTAACGAGACCAACAGTTGCACTTAAGTATATAAAAAGACTTCAATTCCTGAATACTTTATTTGAGTCTGAGCATTAATTTTTAGTTTAGCTGTTAGTGAAAAGCTGAACTGCTGAAGGAATTCCTTATCCTTAGGCTTATCGATAAAGGTAAAGGTCACGGTAAAGTTTACCCTACAACAGGCCACGAAGGCCCAGAGGGGGAGGAGGGGAGTAGAGAGCCCTACTCTTTCTTTAACCTCGGCGCTAGATGGAGTGGGTGGTCAACGCCACGCCCCGCCGCTTTACCCCCGGAAAAGACCCGGTGCCCATTGTATAGGAAGCTGGGTGGGCCACAGGACCGGTCTGGACGGGTGCGGAAAATCTCGCCCCCACCGGGATTCGATCCCCGGACCGTCCAGCCCGTAGCGAGTCACTATACCGACCGAGCTATCCCGGTTAGGCTTATAGATGTCAGATTTAAAAGTCTTGCAAATTCCACCGGTTCCGAAACTCGTCTTAAAGTGGCTTCGACTAGGAAGTGATCAGATCCGTTAACAAGCACCTTGTATGACCTTACGTTCATGATATTTTGTCACCCGACTGCTATGAGGATGTGTATCTATTTGGTGTGATATCATAGCATTTGGGGAAACCCACGTCTATTTACGTATTTCCTTGCGGTGAAAGGATCTTGAAATAAAGTTCGTGTTTTTGCTTGCTGCAAAGTCTATTAAGTCGGTGACTATTATCTTAAGTTTCCCTGTGTTAGCGCTGCCGTCCATCTGTACCCTGATAAGCGTCCTTCTTTGTAATCAGCGCATTTACGTTTCTTGCATTTGTCTTTATATCGTTTGTGCTGATAAGACATCGTAAACTTGTTGAAGTCTATAATGGAAATAATCTTTAATCAGTTTTTTTTTATGTTCTGTTGGGGTGTAGACATTGATAATGGTCATGTTACGAAATTCCGTTCTCACTAGAAGCGAGGCCAACCAAATTTTCACAGGTGTGATCTTCAGAATGTTACGTCTTTCTGATGCGTCTACTCTAAATGCCAAACTGCTCCCTGTGCTACTTCTCGTTTTTTCCTACTACTAAATACTGTGTGCTGTCAATTGCTAAGGTTATGTGACATGATATGATATATATATATATATATGTGTGTGTGTGTGTGTGTGTGTGTATGTGAAGTAAAGATATCCGTGTGTACTCCACGAAAGTGTAGGAGTGGAGGTATAGCGCCACTAATTCTTAACCTGGGTACTAGGTGGAGGTAGGTGGTCAGCGTCACGCGCCGGCTGCTCCCACCCTCCCCCCTCCCGGGAAAAAAATGCCCGGTGCTCAGTAAAGGTGAGGAAGAAGTGATATATGTCTCTTAGCGTTGTCGATCATAGAAAATATGGTTGTGGTGTTGCGTCGACTGTGCTGTTGAGCAGCGGTCCACAAATTTGCCAGAAATCTAGGAACCACCAGCAAATTTTACGTGCCAGAAGGCTTATGAAACCGCCCTCACTGAGGGCCCACAGTTCTGCAGTGACCTCTGAACCTCAGTGTTATCTGGCGCTTTGTGCTCGGTGCATGTGAACTGATACACACTTCTGTGTGTAAGGAGAAGAAACTGCAATAATTATGCTGAAGTGGTGAGGTGCAACTGCACAAAATGTAGTTGACCGGGCGCCTGCGATTTGTGCCGTTCTGCTATTTATTAAATTTTGTATTCCCATTAGTATAGCATTGCAACAAGGGAGTGGAGAAAACTACGCAATGAGGAGCTTATTGTTCGTGTGATAAAATCGCGCGAAGAATCAGATGGGCGGGGCATGTAGCCTGTATGGGGAAGAAGAGAGGCGTATACAGTGTTGTGGTGTGGAAACCTGAGGGAAAGAGACCACTTGGGAGAGCCAGGCATAGATGGCAGGATAATATTAAGATGGATCTTCAGGAAGTGGGATGTGGGGGTATGGACTGGATCTAACTGCCTCAGGGTAGGGACAGGTGGCGGGCACTTGTGAATGCGGTAATGAACCTTCGGGTTCCATAAAATGTGCGGGATTTCTTGACTAGCTGATAACCGGTTAGCTTCTCAAGAAGGACTCTGCTGTATGGAAGTAAGTAAGTAAGTAAGTAAGTAAAGATAACTTTGCACTTAATTTAATTTCACGTATGTTTAAAAATAAGGGAACCGTTGTAGTTGGTCTCGCAATTTGCAAGACGACGACCGTCAGTTTGGTACCCGAGAACAGGTATGTTCCATATCAGTGTTATTTTGAAATACTGTACTTGCTCAGTGATGTTTCGAAAATGTGTATCTGTTTTTCTGCATTTTGTGCTGGCAGGTTGAAATGTCAGTGCCTTTTTAATTGTGGAATCTGGGATAGCTAAGTTGGTACAGTGACTAGACCAGGGCTGACGAACCTGTGGCACGCGTGCTCCAAATAACACGTGGGAAGATTTCCTTGGCACGCGGCATTCACTACTGTCCCCCCCTTTTTTTTTAAATCATTTCTTCTGCCCGACCAGCATCTCGAGATTGTGAAGAGTATGTACATATATACACACATATCTGACTGCGTACATACTGTATATGAATTACCGTTGCTACCAAATGGCATTGCAGTGAAACTTTTATACACAAATCGGAGCGGTGCGGAGTGTTGACCGGATATTTATCGTTGGGGCGCCGGCCTGGGCCAATACTTGACATTGGACAGAAGGTTTTACAGTCTTCTTTTTAAACAGGAAACAGTAGCAGCCCCCAGTTACTTCTAGATTTTCTTCCCCATCGCATTCCTCAAGGAGGAATTTATTAGAAATATTATAATTGTCCTATGCGTTAATTATACATTATAATTATAATGTGCATTAATGATGATAATTAAATTATTACTAATAATTATGAAAGGCCCCAAGACCTTAATTCAAAATTCGCATGGTCACGCAAAAGGATTTGTTCGAAATATATAGAAAATTTGGACACTCGCCCTCAGAAAGGCTCTCCACCCCTGGACTTGGCTAAGAGTTGCCCCTTCCGTGCTGGGACACACAACTTTTCGGCTTTCAAAAACATCCAGACCGGCTCTGGAGCTTTTTACAATGGGTACCGGAAGCCGTTTGTGCGGGGAAAAAGCGGTCGGGGCGTGAAGCTAGCCACTCATCTCCATCGAGTGCCCAAATTAAGAACGATTGAAGCTGTGCCTTCACTCCCTAATGTACCTTCTACGCATGTGCAAGGACAAACTTACTTTTTCTGACGTTTATATCGTGTTACCTGTGCAGTAACGCCAGTGACAGAGTCCTGGCGTCAAAGTATGCTCCTCTGTATATTTCCACCTTTCGTATCAACTCGATCAGCGTTGTCATGGTCATTGGCAGTCTGTTGTGTCGTAAGTAAAGATCTTCGTTACCGTAGCAGTCCCTCAACCATTCTGGAATTGTCAGTTGTGTGGTCTGCCCACGTGCTTTGTCTGCACAACCTGCAACATTTCATTCATTGTGCCATGCAGGTCTTCGACAATGGTGCAACTTGCGAAACATCACTGACAGCGTGCTTTAGTTCTCAGGTGAAGTACTGTGCTTTGCTGACCTTTCGCAGTACAGTGCGGTATGCTACAACGAGCGATGCTACAACGAACGCGGAGGAATACTATCGGCCTACGTAGCACGCACGTGTTCTTGACGTGTCGGGCCTTCCCGCTTTGATTAGAGCTTTATTCATCATCCTTGTTATCGCTTGTAAGGCTCAGTTAACGGTTTAGTTCGATTGTCTGCTTATTTGTACAGTGTATAAACGTTAAATAAATTAATTTTATATTATTTTTACATTTATATTTTTGATTTTGTATTGTATTTTTCCTGTTTAAATGGTTGTGTTGGATGGTAACTTTGCTCCAGGCTGTGGGCCTGGAACGGATTACCCCTAAATACATATACTTCAATGTATGCTAGAAAGAACAGATGCTATAACGAACGAGGTTCTAGAACCAATTACTTTCGTTCTAGCATACCTCACTGTATATTGTATTTGCAGTGACTTTGGAGATAGTTCAAAATCATGTCAGTGATGTGTCGCATTTCATTCATTGCTTTACTGATTGGTTCATGGGTTATTCAACGTTTCTTTATCAGCCGCAGATGTTGTTTAGCGTCTCTGCGACGGGCTGATCGCTCGTCCAGAGGAGCCCTACCGAATATGGTGCGTCGTTGTGCGGGATCTAGAAATCCGAAGAATGAGGGGGCCATGGCCAGCGATGGGCCGCAGCGCCACAGGAAAAAAATGTTTAGCATTCAACAATATGAGTAGTGAATTGATTGGTGCTGTCTCTGCTGAGAGGGCTTGGTCGGTAAAGGTGTGGGCTGCAGAATTTAAAGCTATTCAATTCCCGGTAGGCGTGTGGAATTGTATTTTATCCAACCAAGGCTGGTCCGAGACTTGGGCGCCCGTTCAAACTGATTTTTTTTTTTTTTGCCTAGTACGGGTCTGGCGAACATTTTGAGGGCGCGTGCCCAAATCGCGGATAATTTTCGGAGAAATCCCTACGCATGTGGAAACCTCGCTTTCTTAGCCCATTACATGTTGGTGCTCTGGGCAGTTGCCCGGCCGGAGCGTCTCTCAATCTGACCCTGTAGCCAATACGTCCGTATAGTTTGGGAGTTTATTCAACAACTTTTGATTTTATGCCCAAAATACTGAAGGTCTTCACAGCTCTCTGGAACAGTCATTTCGTCCCACACGACTGTCAGCTGGCCGTGTAATTGTCCCTTCATTAGTGCTATGTAGGCCTAAAATACGTAAATTGGGTGTTTTCCATCCCGTTTTGTTAACGTATTATTATTTTGTAAAACTTTTTTATTATACCGTCGTTACACAACAATGTGGACATTTTACACAAATTTTAGCATAGAATATTGTTTAACAACACTGGAATTGTAAACCACGGGATCCCGTAGGTGACACTGCCGATGTACCTTGGTTAAAATACCACTATTATACAAGCCTGATGATGGCCTTATAGGGCCGAAACATGTAGCTTAGTAGATAGTGCAATAATACGGACAACTGCAACACATTGTTGTGTAACGATGGTATAATAAAAAAGTTTTACTAAGATACGTAGTTGGGTATTAAATGGCGAGGACCGAATGTGTGTGTGTGTGTGTGTGAGAGAGAGAGAGAGAGAGAGAGAGAGTGTGTATGCTTCGTACAGTGTCAAAAGTACAAACGTTCATATTATGATTCGTATTATGATACAAGACGGGCAGTGTACGTATAACGTAACATTGAGGCACGTTAGCGTAACCATTGTTGGAGTGGAAAAACAAGCAGTGCATATTCTGTGTGTGTGTTCGTGTGTGTGTGTGTTTGTAGCCATAGTTATCCAGCATGCAACGCGGGTGCGCCATATTGCCATCTGTGGCCTGCTCCCCTCTACAGTATTTTTCCACATCTCATAAAAGGCACAATTTTCGGGGGGGTGGGGGGGGGTTTATTGAACTAAAATGTGTGCTTTGATTTTCTCTACAACTTTTATCTGTAACATTTATCACTGTAAGAAGAAATGAGTGAGATGTCATCATAAATGTGGTTTGGTCTTCATGTAATTCCTCGTTATTCTTGTCAGAGTTTGATGAAAATTAATTTTCTCTACGGATTTTGGAACAGTATGTAATTATCAAGTTTCACGAAAATCCGTCCAGTGGGAGCCGAGTTGTTCCGTGAGGACAGATATGACAAAGCTAACAGCTGCATTTCGCAATTTTGCGAACGCACCCTTTAAACTACATTGAGAAGGGAAAGAAAGTATTTAGCGGTTTGTATAGACGTCGGTTTAATATGGCTAATACTAGCTGCGAGGGACCACGGTGGCACAGTGGTTAAGGTGTTGTGCTACAAATCGGAAGGTCGCTGGCTCGATCCCAGCTGGTGTCATTGGAATTTTTCATTGACACAAAAGCCTTCCGATCGCACTATGGCCCTGGGGTCGACTCGGCCTCTAACAGAAATGAGTACCAGGAGCATTTCCTGGCGGTAAAGGCGGCCGATGCGTAAGGCTGACAACCTTACCACCATCCTGTGCCGCTGTCATGAAATCAGGGAACCTTAACTTCCTGGAACCCTTTGGGCCACTCCAGGCCTGTAACGGGACTGCTTTACTTTTTAATATTAGCTGTGTTCCAAACGTTTGTTAAATATAACGTCCTATTATCAAGTGTCACATTAGTTTACTTTCTTTTCCTATGTGTATATGAATTTGTTAAGGGAACACTTTTTGGCGAAGCGTCTTTGTAACCCTCCTATATAACCCCTGACAATAGCTCACACCCGAATGTACCATTTAACAGCTTCATATGTTAAGTTGTTTTCGACGTTGCAAATTTCGTGTAATGTTCTTTCGTAAGAGAGAGAGAGGCCCAACATACCCACACAGACAGTGTCACTTAGCTGAGAAGACAGTTGTAACCGAACTTACCAGCCAGCAGTGCCGTCACTATCAGTAGTTGTGCCACGAGCTGTGTGAACTTCATGTTGAATCTCTTCGGCATTTGGCTGAAGAATAAGCAATGAAATGGAGTCTCGGTGTTCTGACGACAGTCAGTTTCACGTCTCCTGTAATTTCGAGATGAGAGAAGGCATAATTTACTGCAGTTGATTTCAGCAAAGCTCCGCCATTACCCCAAGATAGCGTAATCTGAGTTGACGCTTATCTCAGATAAGATAATGTTTGTGTGACGCTTTCTGACAAACGAAACGGGTCTCAGAATTTCTTTGTGTTCTCAGAATGTAGGTGCTAAAAACACTTGCGGGCGAAGTGTATTAGGCGTTGACCTACTACTAAGCTCGTTAAGTAGTTAATTACTCTGTACATTCTCACTGCCGACTGAAAACTGTCAGACAACCTAGAAACACTCGTGCCTTTGTCACGTAGGCCTTAATCATTTTCACCGCGTATAGATGGCAGACCAAGAGATGATAGCCGCTGGAAGGGGCGTGTCTGATGCGGTGCGGAGGGGCGGAGTTGGCTATAGACGGGACTGAAGGGATTGGCGTCGGTGGGAGCGAGAAACAATTTGCTAGCACAAGCGTACTGCAAATATCCAGCAATTCGAGCAGGGAGCGAGCGAGCGTGCTGTGCGCGTACTGGCAGGATGGGGAGTAACAGCTCTTCATTACCACGAAATCGTACGCATGCGCGTCTGTCGCTTTCATGGCAGGGATCAACTCCTTGCTGGTGGACTATAATGCAATGTGTGTATGGATGTGTGTGTGTGTGTGTGTGTGTGTGTCACTGTACATCACTCCAGTCACCGACTGCGAAAATAAAAGTGTAGACTGGTTTCTCGCGGTCTGTGCGCGGTTATTTTTCGTTGTAACAAAATGGCACTTCGTCCAACACCACGCGTTTTTTCACGTGTAACATTATCAGCCTATTTTCCTTCTGGAAATAAAGTAAGCATATGAATTCATCATATAGCTGTGTGCCACCCGTCTTCACCGTAGAAACATTTGACCAATTTCCACGAAATTTGGTGTGAACATTGTCTATTTACAAATAAATAACGGTACAATAACAGTTACATTGGTACTGCATAAGGAAATTGCTCAGAGGCTTGAAATACATCAGTCTAAATAATGGACTGCACCATAATGACTGAAATGAAGTTTTTTAACGACTGACAGAATCATTTGTGACTTACCATTGCAATGCTGCTACAGCGAGGTATCCTTAAGTTTAAAATTGCAAAGTTTGCTTTCCTGTTATCGCTGTCACCAAATCCACTTTAACTAGTAAAATGTCTCTAGACTTCAGCGCTGCTTGTAGAATAATTGTATTGTAACCAGTTTAGTATCTCAGTATTAATGTGGCTGCCCCTTTACGAACTTGGAAATTATTGGGGTTAAGTAAGTTTGACAAGGTTTGGTTTCAACAGTTTCCTGATGGAATGTCAGTAGTTTTATGTTGGTTGTCCTAAACCCCGCGCAGAGGCTGAAAATGTAGCCAGCCTAGCACTGGACATGTCACGCAGAACAACGCACTGACAGGAATTTTCATGGTTTGCAAAAGAGTAGCACAATGTTTGTGGTGAAGATGTCTTTCAGTAGACTTTATTACACAGAACATACTTTGTAACATACATAATAAAAACTTCGCAAAATTACTAAATTAATTTCACAAATAAGAATTGAACACTGAAATTATTACTGATCTTCATGCTACATATGCACAGTCAAAATACTTAAGAATTATGAAAATTATTATTTATTACCATTGCAACACGCTATTTACCTTTGTATTTGCTATAACACATTACTGAAGGACTAATTCCATACAGCAGAGTAGTTCTTGATAAGCTTATAGTTCCTCAGTTAGGCACGAAATCCCCTACGTTTTATGCTATCCAAAATTTCGCCCTCTTCGTCACGAGAGCCATCTGCTTATCCCATGTCCTGGGCCACATGACTGAACTACATTTCATCTCATCCCACCTCTCTAAGATTTATATACTTTTAATCTTATCCTCCCACCTATGCCTAGGTCTTGAAAGTGGACTCTTTCCTTGAAGTTTTCTCACTTAAACCCTGCACAAGGTTCTGTTCTCCCCCATATATGCCACATTCCCTGTCTGTCTCATTCTTCTTAATTTCATCACCCTGAAAATACGTGAAGAACAGAACAGATTGTGAAGCTTGTCATTACACTATTTCATCCAGTCCCCTGTTACCGCATCCCTCTGAGGTCGAAATGTCTTCCTCAACGTTTGTTCGTCCCTTAAAAACCACACTTCACACCCAAAGAAAATAAGAAACAGCATTATAGTTCTGTATACCTTAATCTTTATATTTCTAGCACATTACACTTCAGTTTCACACGTTTCATTATACTACCTAAATGTCTTGCAAGAGGCCAATGATAATTTTAGTATTAGAAACAACATGATGTCATGTCAATTCAGTGCCATTTATCCCTTCATGTTTTAAATTGAACAATAAGAATACATTCAGATTAATGTGTTATTTCTATATACTAGCATGAACAGTTACAGATGGACAGTTGTTGGACAAAAATAACTGAATTTTTAAATAAAAATGAATTGTTCAAATGCACGTACTAACTGCCAACTTTCAGATAATTCATGAGGAATATCAGGGCTGCTGTAAGAAAAATAAACTGTGGATTGCTCAGCAAATGACCAACTCCTGCCATGCATCCTAGTCGTTGGTTTCTAACCGTGTATTGGATGTTCGTGGGTAACGCACATTCTGAAATCACACAAGAAATGCGGTGCAGTGCATGGTCCCAAATAATGAGATTTTACTAAAAGGTTGTTTCGAAATTGGCATGCTATGACATGAATATAGAGTAGAACTCCACTTATCCAGATTAATTGGGATGGTGAACCATCTAGATATGCATAAAATCCAGATAATTGGATTTTTCTTTGAAAATTGGCTACATTGACAGTTTGAAGTTCGGTTGTTACTATTTACTGTATGTACCTGCGACTAAACCTTATGTCCACGCCTGATTTGAAGTTCTAGAAGCCATAACACTGTTCCGTACTTGATCCGATAATTGGTAATTTCAAGGTAAGTTAATTTTGTAGAATTCTTGACAAATTTACCCAAAGGGCCAGGCCCATCCAGATAATTGGCGATCCGGATTAGCGGCATCCAGATAAGTGGAGTTCTTACTATAACTGCAGTGTTGTGACATTTTGAAGCCAGCGCATTTCTACATGGTTAACAGAAGTTCACAATGTTTAGCTATGAATACGAAATCTTTTTTGCAGCCCTTTTTTGTGATCTCATTGGCCTGTGCTAATGTGATCTTGTTATATTGGTGCTGCCAGCGTACTGAAGCTTCTGTTAACAAGTACATTGTCACCGCGACATATATGTGCTTAGAATTTTCAAGACATAGAATTGCTTTGTCTCAGATTTATCCATATTTATTACATTTTGCACTTTCTCAAAACATCTATTCTCATACTTCATATTTTGTCACTTATTATTCACACTTAAAGTACTGTTAACCCTTCTGTGGTAAATATACTTACCATATCCCTTCTCTTTAACAACCTCACATACTGCCAACACAGTGAGTATATGTCATCACATGATTCTCAGATCATCAGCGATTATATCCCCAAACATTATGAGTCAGTTGATCTTTGTAACAGAAATGTGTGTTTTCTGCGAATATGACCTAAATTTTCATGTGTATTGTTTAGTAGAATTTCAGGCTTTCAAGTGGTTGCAATAAAGATGTGTTTGTCTGCTGCTACAGGAATTATACAAACATAGAAGTTAACAAATTTTGGAGAATGTAAATCACCATTTGAGGGCCATGACAGTGACATATTGTAGTTAGTGTGGCTGGGTTTCTTGACTCTGTCCAGTGTTTGGTGTCCTGAACAGAACACCTTCTGAACATTGCATTTATTTCCATCTTCAGCTCAATGACCGCATGTACCTACTCATGTGGCTCCATAAGTGAGCAGGTGTATCCGAGCCGTTGAGCTGGAGGCAGAAGCAGTGTGTCCTATTCAGAATACCAGATGATAGACAAACTCTAGAAAGTGCGTGCGTAACACTAAACAGGAAGATAGTTTATGAAGATGTAACATAGTGCACACACGTGCGCACACACACACACATGTATTACATGATTTGTGTACAAAGACATACAGTGTAATATTGTGGAGCTGCATTGTTCCGTGACACTATGTCCTTCTGTTTTGGGAAGGAGCTGATTTACAGATGTGGACATTTCTGTGACTAGACGTAAATGCAAAAATATTAACAGCTCATATTAGTTTTATTAATTCGAGGAAGATGGTGGGATTATCCATATTACAGTGTGAACATGTGTAAATTGAACACCAACTTGTTGCACAACACTTATTTGTTAATTACTGCTGCTACATGTTGCAGTCTTAAATTCCGGCCATCTACAGGGAGCTCTGTTTAGCATATGCAGCTTATGTTTCAACATGTATGTTAGAAATTTCACATACGATTAAATGTTACAATTCTTAATAAATAGTGTCGTAGTTAAAATACAGTGTCAAATTGTTTTGCTGTAGATATTGTTGTTGCATCAAAAAATCTACGTTTCAGTCTTTCTTCAAATGAAATAAGTCCTGGGATCAGATGTCTGGTGACTTCTTGTGTTCATGCTATGAATTTTAGCATGAGCACAATTTTAGCACATGCTAAAGAAAGCTCCCTGAAGATGGCCAACATTTAAGGCCGAAACATGTCACAGCATTAATTAACAAATCAGTGTTGTGCGACAAGTTAGTGTTGAATTTACATGTGTAATACAGTAGCACGGAAAATGTACACCATTAAATGTGTGAACATGATTTACATACCGTTTGTGCAGCTGGTTGTTGGGCGAGTGTTGGTCATTGATGCGACTGAGATGAAGAGTGATGGACACGCTGAGATGGACTCATGACCTTCACATGCATTTTCTAGCCTGATTTCAACATTTCCATTCTGTGTTTGCGCACATGTTACGTCACTTGTAGCTCTGTCAGGGAACTCAGATGTTCTTGAATGACAAACTGTCAGATCTGAAGTAGGACTCAAAACCTAAAACAGAATTATTTAAAAAATTACTCTCATTATATCTTAATTTGAGCTAATAGAATACCCATTTCAGGGGTTTACATATTCTGGCTTTCCAGTGAAGGAGGTGGAGTGATCCAACTAGAGAGCTTACTGTGTTGTTTCCCCACCACTCCCTTGCTATCTTGCTTCCTGTCTCATATACATATTATTTCTCCATACATTAAAACTAGTGAGTAAATTTGTGACACACAAACGTAAACATAATAAATAGAACTGGGTAAATTGGATAAAGTGGGTTTTGCAGTGTCCATTGAATTGAAAGCTGTATTACATCATAATTCTCAAGAAAGTTAAAAAAAAAAACAATAGTAAATAAATATATATATATATATGTTTTCAGTCAGACACAACGATATTTTATTATTCAACTTATTGTCAACAGGTTTTGTTCATTAGACCATCATCAGGCCATCATTACGTAAAATTTAAAACAGGTTACGTGTAGTGCATATGTAAACTGTTTTAAATTGTAAGTTATGATGGTCTAATGACTGAAACTTGTTGCCAATAAGTTGAATGAAAAAAATATTGTTGTGTTTGACTGAAAACATATATATTTATTATTGTATTTCAATTCTATAACACAACAGGCTGTCCTCTACAAAAAAAATCTCAAGAAAGTGCGTATCCAGTAGCACCAAACCACTGATGTCGTGCAGCTACAGAATAAAATACTCTGTGGTCTGGTTCTGTATATTGCAAAAAGAAAGCATGAACCCTACCGTGATTAGAGCTGATCCCACACCAAAGAAGTAGTTTTGATGCAGCCGATGGTATTTCACGCCCATTCGCTTCACAGAATGAGTGAAGTCACCACTGTCATAATTTTGCCCACTCCAGCTAGCTCCACATGTTGGGTTGAACAGTCGCAGTGGTACTAGTGAAACAAGTAACAGTCAGCACATAAAATGTTCATTCAGTGACTGCCACCACAAACTTATAATTGTATGTAGTTCTCAGATCAGCATGTTGCTGCCAGTTCACAAATGTTTGGTTTCCTAAAGTTTTGACTCATTGCTTTTTAAGGCATTTGAAATATTTTGAAATAAAATAAGAATTATGACTGATAATATTCTGTAATGGCTGTTGACAGGAGTAACACTCATAAAAATGTAGATAAAAAATTTTATTAAAATTTTGTATGAAACATTCTGATGTATTATTGAGTTCATAAAATCATAGGTGATTTCATCTAATTATACATTTGAAAAGTATTGCTTTGTGCTTTACTGCTTATCTGCAGTGTACTCCCATGTACTCCTTTATACATCTTCGAGCTTCAGCCAGCGAGAGGGACCCTTGTTATGGGTTTATAAATCTTAAAACTGTAAATGTATTGTAGCAGCATGTGTCTGTGTTGTGTGACAAGTCAAACATCAAATATCATACAAAATGAATTCATGATTGCGTGCAAACACAAATGTACAAGAATCCGATCTTTAGGTTATTCATCCCCGTTGTGTTCATTAGTATGAGCAAGGAATAAGTTTAAATAAGTCGAAACACAGCTAGTACCATAGGTATTTTACTTCATTTTATTTAAGGTAACGACATGTTTCGGCCCCCGTTTTGGGCCATCATTAGGTCACAAGTAAGAATTCCTCAATTCCTCAATTCTTACTCGTGACCTGATGGCCCAAAACGGACCGAAACATGTCGTCACCTTAAATAAAATTAAGTAAAATACCTATGATATTAGTTGTGTTTTGACTTATTTAAACTTATTCCTTGCTCATACAAGAAAACGAACTTTGCCCTGTGTTTAAGCACCACACATACAGACATAAGGGGAGTGGATGTAAGCCCCATGAATTCTTAACCTTGGCACCAGATGAAAGTTCAGGCTCAACTTTTTTGCTACATTATCTTTACACTGTAGGAATGAGTTCCTTGTACTCATTGGGTGTGAAGCTGGTTGGCTCTTAGGCCTAATTTGAATGTAGTGGTAAGGGACTCAGATCCAGATTATGCAACCCATTCTGTCCTGGCTTATAGTGTACAAACACACTACTTTATTTATTTGTTTGTTTATGTAATTATTTACCCCTCACTTCACTGTACCTTGTGGTGTATTTATATTAAATAAAATTCATGTCATACAACTTGACGTTAAGTAAGACACATGATTCAGTGTCAGAGCGCCATTGTTAGGCCCCCATGTACATTAAATGCAAGTGGAAACTGCTTAAAGCACGACCAAATATTGTATTTGCTATACCAATATTCCTAGTTTGCGTCTGTCATTGGACATTGCTGAGAGCAGAAACTCTAACAAGAGGAGCCAACTAGAGCTAGCCCCAATTGTTTCACACCTTAGGACAAAATCCAATGGTAGTATGTCCTGGAAGTAGAGGGGATTTCTGTATTAGGTGCTGTAAAAAAAGGGGATGTGTAGATGTTCCAAAAATCTAGGAGATGCCTCAAAATTATAGATGCCAGAATGTTCAACGCTAAGAAGCCACATGTATATGGTGCTGCCACACAAAGATTAGTGGCTTAGGTGACCTGATACCTGTAATTTTTGCCCTCGTGATATTAATGTTCAGAACAGTTCAGAGCTTTGCTGTTACACCAGCCTTTTTAGTAGTAAATGGAGATTTCTGCTTATGTAAGGACAGCTTACCCTGCTTGATCCTGTCAATGACTTGACTGATAGCGGCAATTTTGTCAGCATCTGTGGCCAGGGATATAGGTGTGATAATGTCAGTATCAGGAATCCCTACGAGTTCCCTGTAATTATCTCTGCCTGTAGGAGCTAAGTACAGGAACCTAACATCTGAAACAAACAACATTAAAATTATTAAACCCTTCACTATGATTAATGGAAGTATTTCAGAGTTTATTTACTTCTTAAAGGAAACACAACACAGGACATATTAAGAGAAAACATGGAAGATGACTGAAGTGGATCAATACTCCATATCACTAAAGAGTTTAGCAACATTTCTGACTCTCTGCTCATAGAGCGAGTTCACTTGGCTTATCAATTTTTGGATGAAAGTTAAACAATTATTGAAATTACTTTTACACATGATTGCACATATCTGACTTCAAGCCAGGAAATGGTTTGTGTTTAAATCCAGTCCAGAAATGTTGGCATATTAGAGACATTGCAATTGAGGGTGTGTAAACTGGAAAGGAGATTTTAATCTCATACCTCTCATATAACAGTTCAAAGCATTTGTGCTGCACCATTGAGCTCAAGGGCTTTGCGCCAGCCTGATCTTCTATCCAGAATGTCCCATCATTTCGTGTGCTACAAATAGTCTATAGTATACTGAAATTGGTGAGTTGTACCTTTCAGATAACTTGGCTACACTGATACATTTTGGAATACTGACCTGGAAGGCATTCCCTGAAATGTCTGATTCTGTCCCTTGCAATTGTTAAATCATTATTATTGAGAACGATAGGGTCTTGTGGTATGAACAAGATAACCGTTGATCTTCCTCCACCTAGACTTCTCATCGCCTCTGCGTTCAGAAGGCCTTCGTTGCTCCTCAGAAGTTCTCGTTCAAGTAATTGAGGGATATCCATGCCCCTCTCACCTGTAAAGAGTGTAATTCACGGTAAAGCTACCATTGCAGATGTCAGATGATACACGTTTGTTACATAATAGTATCTCACGGGTTAAACGTAGTTTCAACCACATGCAAAATTTAAGGACTGAAGAGCTTATTAACATCACAAGTAATTTTTAGAAAACAGACACTTTGAAGACCTGGAAACAGATGGGTGGATAATAATGAGTGAATTTCAGGTGTATCAGTTACAATGATAGTAGGTGGATGGGACTGGAAGAAGGGAATGTTGAATTGTGAGCTCTGTTATGGGTGGTGTTGAAACATTTCTTGCTGTAAGTGAAGGAATTCCTAACTATTGGAACATTGTCATTCGCAAGGAAAGGTCTGCTGCATGAAATTATTTGAATTAAACCTTTTATTTCTGTCATTTGTAACTAGTTCACACAGTTGATTTTAAAACAATTGGAACTAATGCAGTCCACCTCTCATGGAGGATTTTTGGGGGGAAAATAAATCAGTAGTACTTGGTAGAAAGTGAGAAACTTACGAGCTTCGTATGCAGACCTGGTGAAATTCCTGTCGAAATCGACTGAAAACATCGCATCAGTGATGAATGCAGATCCGTTCCTTCCATCAAGCACTGTGAGTCGACTTCCGAATTCTGATAATTCAAGTTCGACTGCCAGTTGGCTAAAGTAATGCACATTTGACTGTTACTAACAAGTACGTTACACAACAATATGCTTATTGTAATCAGTGCACTCCAGCTGCTAGACCCATAATATTCTAATAACTAGGCTACTAGTTTTGAAACCCATATGTCTTTAGTACTGCGATATAGTAAGCTTTGAATGATGCCTGGACTGGGAGTCAAGAATTACAAACAGAAAATTTGGTGGGGAAACCATATGGCAAGTGGTAAAAGTAACAGGAGGATAACGCAAGGAGGGATGGGAGCTTTGACTTTTCACAGCAGTGTAGCTGAGGATTCCACTTTTTTGGGGTATGACTTTATGCCAATGGGCAATTGAATCTGCATGTTTCAAGGCAATGTGTTGCCCTCATCTTGAAATGTCAAAATGTCCAAGAAGTAGTAATACGTTTTGAACCTTGCTGGTGGTGACACTGCAACCAACTTTCAAGAGCTTATTATCTATTGATGCAGCATCATATACCAGAAGAAAGGAATCATCATGAAAGAGAATCTTTGGGGAAACATGTTTTGAGGATGGAAGGTGGATAAAAGGATCTCCATATTAGGCCCAGTGGTAAACTTTTGAAGCTACACTATTGGACTTTATATCATGGAGTTCGTTAGGTTAAGATATTTATGCACCAGGTGTTATTCCATTAATTTCGTCCAGGGGCATTTTACTGTATTTTATCGCATTGCATGCTGAAGATTGTGAAGTCAAATAAATTTTAAGATTTTGAAATAGACTTAAACATTTCATGGTTATGGACACTGTGCAACTGAATGTTAAGGGTGCTCATTTATAAGAGATTTAGATTCTCCTCTGGCCCACCTTTCCACCTCCACTTTTCTGTAATGAGTATACTGAAATAGGAAATGCACTGTACCCACAGAAAATATGTTTGCTGTTTGATCATCATCCTGTATTTCTTAATGTCTGAAGTATACGTACTATACGATTTCCTTGATATCTTCAAATCGCCAGGCCGTGTCAATGACAACAGTAACATTGGTAAACAATGACATATTTTGTGGAACATTTCCTGTTATTGAACATGTTCTGTCATCCATTCCAGCTGAAATAAGAGCACACAAACATGTTATATAAGCTTCAGGTTCTCTGTATTTTGAAGTTTCACTGTAATGTCTTGTTGGATTATGACAGTGTGTACTCTGGGTGAGGGGTTTCAACATTTTTTTAAGATTGTGCTGCCTCAGTCTTGCAAGATTGGAGATACTGACAGCAGCAGTGCTGAAGATTCAACTCATGTAGCATGTTACATCATGCCACCTGATTACTGGTTGTGAATGTCAGACCCTGGAGATGAAGAAGTTTTGATATGCTTCGTGACTGTAGTCTGGTATGACTACAATAATACAAAATATGTACATAAGTAGGTAAAGAATTTCAGCAATAATAATTCTATGTTTATTTTTTGTTGTGTTTGCTGTTACCTAATGAATAACAAACATGTAAGACATACTGTAATTAGTATGATATTCAGAATTATTACATACGTATATAGCTGCTCAGCTGTCTAACAGCAGTTCCTGCAAAAGCCCTTAGTCGAGTACTGTCGACACTTGCTGAGGTAATTGACTGTTGATCGAGAACCACAGCGAATCTGTAAGTCTGAAAACATACAAGTGTAAATAAAGAAACACAAATTAACATACAAAATTTGTTTTTGATATATTATGGAAGTTGACCATGTGGTAGATTGAGAGGCAAATAGGAAAACAATTTAGAAGGACCTGAGGGAAATAACACAGTACATACATACATTAATAAGAATGTGTTGCCACTTGTTGATTTAATCACCCTAATGATATTAATTATGTAGATGTATAAAAGGCTTTGTTATTTGAAAACACCAATTGTGGTACTCTGATCTTCTCGATATTTCATCACCATCTTTCTAAGGTCCAGGCGTTATATTCAGTTTTTTCTTAAACAACATTCTTCATGCATATTTTTCTTTTCAGTGATCAAACAGAACAGTGTCTTACCTCGTCCTCCAGTCTGTTGTTTGGTGCCACTACACTGAATAAATCTTTGCGTTGGCAAGCCCGATTCTGAGTGGTGAATGCTCCATCTTCTGAGTAATACATGGTCAGTAGTTGTGAAAGTCTCAATTCAGTGCCCTGTAACTGCTGTCTCCATTCTGTGATAAATGTGCCCATCACCAGACCTATGTAATCAAAGTTACATTAAGCTGTTTATTGCCTTTGCACAATTTATCACAGCAGCTTTTACACTGCTTGAATTTAACGAGATGCAGCAGATATAGGACGGCTGTTGCTGCTGCGTAGTGGGAGTTGAACGTAAATGTAGTGGCATATCCAAATTTTGAAAATAAATATGTGAAGGTTAATATATGGTGGCTGAATGCACTGAAGAGACAAAAATTCTACTTGATATTTCTCCACAAAACAGACTGAAATTGTACATATGTTTTCCCCTACTCTGTGCCACCATCCACCTTTAGGACTCATTTGACCAGTATTTAACATCATGTAACATGCAAGACACAAGACGCTATTATTTATGTCATGTTGGCCACTTGTTATTATGTGATGACCTGCCATAGTTTTCATGTGATACTCTACATCACCGCGGTAATCATAGTGACCGTGGTAACCTGGATGTGATGTCACCAACAATCTGTCCCGACTTTCTTTGGCTTTTTACTTGCATAACCATGCTAACAGAGTGTGTCAGCACAAACTTACCATGTTCTATCATTGCAATGGGTATATTTATCACATTTGACAACCTGTGACCATTGGAGAAAACATGTGACCAGTGGTAACCATGGGAAACTGGTTGGACATCAGTGGTGACCAGAAGCATAGAAACCCTGGTGTGACATAACAGGAAACCATGCCAATGAAATGACAGTCGCCCATGCACACCAGATGCCTTATGTAATGTAGATGCCCTGTTTTTCTATGGGCTGTATTATTCACGCTGTAAGCCACAGCCAATGAAGTGTGGCTCAGTCACTCGGCATCCAACCATTCACACCCAGGGTATTATGTTGTATGTGGCACATAATATATGCACAAGATATCCTTTCCCTTTCAAATATCTATGAAGAAATAAAAACAAAAAAAGCTAATGAAATGGAATATGAAGTAATAAACTCAAAAATGTTTCCATTTGTCAGCCTTGATATCTCACTTTCTATGGATGAGTGGATGAGACCTCTAGATATACTACAAATAATGTGTTATTAGTATTGGCTGTTGTGTAAATGGAGCATCGGAGGTTAGTCTGATTCATTGTCAGTGTTGTACCATAGCATTGTGAACTTGCATGGATTTTAATATGACACATCACTTCCGTGAAAGGCCAGACCCTAATGTGAGATCTCAAAAGCCTCAGTGAGCTCAAAGTCTGTTAGTAGTTACTTGCTTGCTTGACATTCAGTCTCTGAAGTCAGTTCTTTACAAAGTAAAAAAATTATGCCCTATGCAGAGACCACGTCATCTCTCCACCAGTGACCTAATATCAGTGATGTGACGGTTTGTCAGATTTTCATGAAGATTGGCATGACAGTCCTTCACAAAAGGGTGTAGCGCAAGCTTAATCTCTGTGTAAATCGGTTCAGTGATCATCCTGGTGCTTTACTGAAAGGCGTAAATGAATTTCTACTCATACTTTCCATATTTCTTTGGAGATTTGGGTGCAATGCAGCACAGGAGATTTCCACATAATTTCTTTAAGCAGTTGTGACTTTCTTGAAAACTGGTGTAATGAAGTTGTACCCTTTTAAAGGGTGTAAATTAAATTTTGCCCATATTTTCTATATTTTCTGTTTTGCCTAAAATTGAGTATACGAAGGTGTGTGTAACGATATGTTGGTGGGTTGGGAGTTTCATGAAAATCAGCACGGTGAAATTAATGTTTTTTCGTAGGGACAAAAATTAATTTCCGTGTGTACGTTCCACATTTATTGTCTGATTTGGCTGAAATTTGTGTAAGAGATATGCCAATAGTGCTATTGAGTCTTTTTGAGTTTTCATTAAAATCAGCACTGAGAAAGCAATACTTTTCTTTCGGGTGTAAAAGAAATCACATTTACGTGTGCATCATTAATCTGTATGATTTTGTGCAAACCTTGGTAAAGTCTACATACTGCATTATGGACTACACATTTTGTAGTCTTTTTTACTCACCATCCAGTCCACCTCGGATCTCAGCATCGGTCATTTCACGACCATCCCTCTCCCTTTGAAAATACCAACGAGGAGCAACTGTGCTGTTCCATCCACCATTGAGGCCAATTTTAATATTAGTAGGTCTTCTTGGACCTTGCTCCAGTACAGCCTCAGACAGGTCACCTTAAAATTTAAAAAAAAAAATGACATCGATTGCAGGGTTACTTGGAAAGGGGAAGTGAGTTTATGGTATGAAATTTTGTGTTTCAATTATGTAAATGGAACAGGAACAAAACACACATGGAAAGGGCAGAAAAACTTTATGAACTGTGTTGCCATTAAATTGTGATTATGGTTTTGATATGTGGGCATATTTAACGACTGGCAATTAAGTTACAGAGGATTTAAATGTGATTTCTAAGGTCAGTTACAGTATAACCTTTGGACCACAGACATTGCTGCCATCACAACTGAATTACACATACAGTGTCAGTGTGTGACTGCATAGGAACAGGGAAGACTGGTTCAAGCGTGTACTGAGTATGAATACAGAAGAATACTTAGTAAATCCTTCAACATAAGCCAAGATGAGATGGCTGAGCAAATTGAGGACAAACAATGCATTACAAAGTCTGTATTTTTAATATTAGATTTTTTTTTTTTTAGTCCAGAGTGAAAGTTCTGGAGGAAAAGACTGTGATGTTGGTAATTCAATAGTGGTGGTGGTCGTAGTAGTAGTAGCAGCAGCAGTAGTAGCAGCAACAGTAGTAGTAGTAGCAGTAATAATAGTAGCAGTAGTAGTAGCAGCAGCAGTAATATTAGTAATGGTAGTAGAACTTACAACCTGCTTTTTATCCTCCCCTCTCTATCCCCCCTCCCTGTGGCTCTGTGGACCAACGCAGGCCATGGCCTCCTCATTCTTGAGGTTTCTAGATCACATACAGCGATGCATCACAGTCGGTAGGACTCCTCTGGACATGTGATCAGTGTGTCGCAGAGACCTCTACCTGACAACACACAACACTCTGGGATTCGAACCCACAATCTCAGCAGGCAAACGACCTACGTCTTAGATCGCGTGGCCACTGGGACCAGCAGAACTTACAACATACTTGTGTAAATTTCAAGGAGAAACACGTCATGTACAGTGGTATAACTCCATATAGCCTCCCATTTCCACCCCTTTAATTCTACTAACCATGTTCTGCTTTCCTTGTCTCCTGTCTCAACAATTTTGCACCATCTTTTTCCTTTATTTACAAGGACCAGCAACCATAAATGTAATTCTAAAATGTTCAGCTGCCACACTTGCAGTCAGTGTGTCCACGTACGGGCATAGGGGAACAGTTGTTATGCTTCCTTTTTTATGTGCTTAATATTACCACCAAAGCAACTCTTCAAGAACATACCAAACCTGTTTCATTATCTGCTACAGATGCAGCATGTTATCACATCCTTCCTGAGGGAAAATATACAAACAGCATATAGAAATTTTATAAATTACTGTACAGAGGTTTTACTGATGTGTCCTATAAAATTATGTCATGGCTACAATGCAAATACAAACACATTAAGTGTATTTACATACAGTATTAGTTCATTACTGTATTCCTGCATATAGTGATGTATCTGTTGTACATACATAGGAGCCTGTATATCTGAAGAGTGTTTTGTATGACAGGCATAAAATGTTGAAAATTACAAATGATAAAATGACAGTCACTAGCATCCTTTGAGCAACATGTTAGATAGAGGTATACCTTTCTGCATCTCTATCACACCTTTGAATATTAAGCAGGCCATAGATACGTGACTTTTGTACAGTTTATACCCATCTGATATCTAGTGTCTCTTGTCGATAAAGTCTACAAAATGCCAAAGTTCTCAATTGTATTCCTTAGTTTTATGTATCACGTATGCCTCTTCCTTTTGTTCATGAGCTCTGTAAACATTTACGATGACTTAGACCTTCATAATTTTCTTCTGTCACTCCAAGCATATTTTGTGGTAACACCTTAGCATAGGTCATGGCTACTTATGTCCACAATGCTGGCCATGCATATTTCAGTCATTGTACCATTTTAAATTGCATAACCTTTGCAACTGTAAAGTAAATTGGTGTTCAGTCTACAAATTGAAAGCTGTCCTTACCTACAAGAGTAGCAGCAAATCTGTTATCGATAACAGCACCTAACAGATCAGGTGGTAAAGTTACTGAAGGCGGTGATCTCCGAACAAGGTCACTTAGCTGGACAGCCTGTGGAAACAGCCCTGCAGCTAATCCAGCCAGTACAGTTCCTAGTGAAACGGTGCCCCATTTTGTGTACACAGCACCTCCCTCCACAGGACAGTCACTTTCTGCAGTAGACATGGGCGGTGCACGTGGCTCGATTTCAGGGTCAGTTTCTTGACCTTGATCTGGATCTTGATCTGTATTTTGATCTGGATCTTGATCTGTATTTTGATCTGGATCTTGATCTGGATTTGGATCTTCCACATTCCTTGCCTTCTGATGTGGATGATAGTAATGTGGTGTTTCATCATCGAAGATAAACTTCCCACTCTTGGTTCCATTGACTCTGTAATTAGAACAAAAAACATTGTTTGCACTTGAAAATGAATGCATTTCTAACAAGACAGAAGGGATGTGTTTGTGTCTCTAACTTTTGTCTGCGATGTTCCATCTCTCTTATTTGTATACTGCACATGGTTGCATAAATGTACAAAATATCTGTATCTTTCATGGGATCTTGTGTTTTTAGAGAAGTGACCGTTCACACAGTACCTGTATATACGGACACATGTACGTCTTGATGCACATTACTGCCCACACATGTCTTCAGTGGAGCAAAACAGAGAAAGTGACTCAACATGTGCACATTCAAGTAAATTTGTGGTTCACCAGTAATCACTATCATACAGACAGTTACGTAGTAACATGAATGCCCAATAGAAGTATATCTTAGAAAATTAACACTAAATATTAGTATTAAACTGACATATACTCTTATATTGGACATTTGCCATTGTATCCTTTTTAAACTAAATGCAACGTTTCGGAAGGTGGTTGTCCTATCGTGGGGAGAGAGTATGAAATCCACTGTGTAAAACATATTAGGTGGAGCTGACCTCCATCCCGTTACAACAACGATGGACAATATTCAAGATATAAGGTGCCTTAATAACACCCGTATTTTCATGCTCCTCTCTGTAACGTTTATTTTTATCCCGTCCCCCCCCCCCCCCCC
>Ga0123352_10003100_pt1 | contig 23838 bp, 15 predicted proteins | sample TergutLab28metaG_FD_89700 | JGI IMG/M metagenome (GOLD analysis project Ga0123352, IMG submission 89700) | Labiotermes labralis P1 segment gut microbial communities from Petit-Saut dam, French Guiana - Lab288 P1 | ecosystem: Host-associated > Arthropoda: Insects > Digestive system > Gut ...
TAAGTGATGAGGAGTGTTGGTGGGGGGGGGGGGGGGGGGGTGGTGGAATTATAGCTCCAACTCACTCACAACCTTGGCACTACAAGGGTGTGCGTGGTCAGCACCACGCCCTAGTCACTTTACACTGGGAAAGACCCAGTACCCATTGTACAGGAGGCAGGGTGGGCCTTGGTTTATGTCTGGATGGGCATGGAAAATCTCATCCCTACCAGCATTTGATCCCCGGATTGTCAAGTCCATAGTGAGCTGCTATACAAATCTACTGTCCTGGCCACTTAAATATATACATATCACATTTAAAATCTATCAAATAAAGATATGGACCTCAACTGTGATCTGCTATACAAATCTACTGTCCTGGCCACTTAAATATATACATATCACATTTAAAATCTATCAAATAAAGATATGGACCTCAACTGTGATCTTTCATGTCATGTACCATTATATTATGTTCAGCCATTTTTAAAAAAATTAGTAAAATGTAATTTGTTTCTGTTGCAAACTAGAGGGTATATTCAATTAATATGAGCCAAGATTAGGTTTGCCTGACAGTTTTGACAGTAAGCCTCAATTATCACCAAAGTCAACTTCAGAGCTGTGATGGGGGACAGAAACAACCTCTCATAATATATTTTTTATACACAATCTGCACCAGGAATACAAAAAAGCATTTTGTGTTTACTCCACAGGACTGCACACCTTCTTAGTAATTATGGTTTATTACAATGAACAGAACAAATTGCACCCTGTCAAGTAGAAAATCACAACAAATGAAATTACCAGCACTGCTTTTATTAGCAGAGACGGGAGATATCATGGCAACAGGCTCTCCTGGACACCGGAGGAGCAAACGCCCCACACCCTCACATCTTCGCAGGACCTCACTGTGTGCCAAGTGGTTCCGCACCACAGACTCCAACCATGTACAATCTTCCAGCCAATTTGGTACTGAGCCAAAGTCTACCAGAAGCTGTAGAGCACCCCACTCACTGCAGCACATTAATACACACAGCCTCACAACAAGTTTATCACATTTCAAAGTAATACTACATATATCAGCAGGGATAGGCTTTTAGGGATGGATAAATGGGGGCAGTCACTTGGACAATCCACTTAATGGAGCATGACAGAATTCAATATTTCATAAAAATTATTAACATTCACAATCTCTGTTTCAACTTTGTAAGGAACAATGTGAATAGGACCATATTATGGTTCTTTTCAACTGTATTTTCCTTCTTGCCACGTCCATTCTCATTATTTGACAAATATTGTATGACTTTATATTGTGTATTTGAACATAGCTTTCATCTTTCCTTCCTGGCATGTGGAATTGTGAAATTATATTGCTGATGTAGTACAAATATCTTTTAAATTGTATGACTGAAAATACCAGAAAATATTACAACTGGTACAAGGCCATCAGAATTTCTGCTTAGCCTGCTTTGACTCTGAAGATGGGACTGATACATTGTACCAAAATTTCGGTAACAAATGGCCAAACTATGCCACACAACTTTCCAGAACAGTGAAGACTTCAGCTGTACTGTGACAGAAGCCTGAAAGCTAGCATTCTTGCCTTTGTGACACGCTTACCTGAACTTTATACGATGCATATAAATGTAATCAAGCCATGCCTCACAGAGCAGTCTTAGAACTGTCGCACCAATGCTCTGTTGCACTGGAGTGGGAAGTGAAGACACTGCAATAAGGACTGGACGCAACACACTATCTGTGGTAACAAAACACAGGCTTAAGGTACACAAATTTTTTTTGGTGGCGGGAAGTAGAGCATAAAATGTGATATGATATCACAATTAATTTTTTATTGTTGTTTGGTATATTACATTTTATATTAAGATTCCAAATATCATAATTAGGCCTCGCAAATGAATTCTATGTAAGACTTCCAATATGAGGATATAATACTTGCATGGGTGGTTACTGTTAGCTTGAGGAAAACTGTGCCTGCACAAATATGATTCATCAAACACTACTCACACACCATTCTATTCACATATTTACTGGGCACAAGACAGATAATGCAATGCTCTTAAGAGCTACTTTTCTTCACTCCTAGTCATCTATCAATACCTGCCTCTATTTACCAGAGTGTGATAAGTAATAAAATATCAAGTAAATAAACAAAAATATCCTCCAAGACATGTTTGTAAGAGGGTGCTAACAACACAGTACCACAAAGGCAGCCAAAATTGTGTTTGACTGATTTCAAATTACTGATTATTCCACTCAGGAATTCACAATTTTCTGCCAGCTGATGTTGGCAGAAAATTACACCATAATTTCTGAATTTGAAGAAGTTTCATACTTGAGTAATAATCTACATTAAGCAGAAACCTTTTCATCAGTATTCCAGAAAACACTTGTTGCAAAAGAATGCTTAATGTGTCACAAGAACCTCAGGTTATCAGTTTGTCAAGGTTTGTCTCCAAATGTATGGAATAACTTAAAACTACTCACCCAGATATTTCTGAACATATGGACTAGCAGGTTTAGGAGGCATACTGGATGAGTGTCTCCAGTAGCGTGGTTCAGGGAAGCACATGTGCAGATTGGCAAGACTGATGGTACGGCATACAGTTGCCATGCCCTGGATACACTCATCTGGCAGCAGCTGCTGGGAGCAACACAAGCCTGCAGCTCAGGAGCACATCAACTGCTTCAGATCTCACCCACCCCTCTCCTTACATAACACTTTCATGGTGAGAAGGAAATTTTCTGAGTCTGACAGTCACACTAACTAGCAGTAAAGCAGAAAAGTGGGATTTGAACAGCACCATATTTTAAAGCATATAGTACATTTTTTAACATTTTAAGCACCATGACATTCAAATAGATGTTTCAATATGTGACAAAGGAAAAAACAAAGTAACATTTAAACAGTACAGTTGCATTGCCTTTGTGAGCATTTTGGCAGTATGTAGAGCACAGAAAGTCCCAAGAACGTGAACAAAGTCTCCCACATGATTGTACACTATGTTACTTTAGAAAACATGCATTGCTGCAAAGTGGCACTTGTACAAGTAGTAAGGCACTAGACTTTTAGTCATGAAAACATTAACATTCTGCCCTACAGTCTAGCAGTAATTATATATGAGCACCCCAACCAGCAGAATAGCTGGATATTTTAACAAGTCACACGCTGTTAATTGTAAAATGCTGAAGAGCAGGACAGTTTAAATGAAGAACTGACAAGGATTTGTATGAAAGCAGTATTGGTCTATTTTAAGATGCAGTTATCAGGAGAGTATGTGCAATGCTATCAAAAGATATCATGGACAAAATTCAAACCCAGGCAATGTATGTTATCAATACTAATACGAGTATGTCTTAAAACAGGTTATAACTGTTCCCACTATTACCTGTTCCATTTCTGCATTCATAATGATCATAACAAATTCAATGTTACATAAGCTCATGTGTACACACACACACGTACATATATATATATGCATACAATAATACATGCATACATACATATACATACATAATACATGCATACACACACATACAAGCATATATATATACATGTATGCATACTTACATACATATGCACATACATACATATGCACATGCATACATACATTCATATATACATACATACATACATGCATACATACATACATACACATACACACATAGATACATACATACATCAGACATACATACATTCATTCATACATACATACGTACGTATGTGTGTACGATGTGGAAGGGCTAAGATGTGGCATATCTGGTGACTAAGGAAATCAACTAAACCTCAAAACAGCAAGCCCTCAGGACAATAACTGTAAATGGGACCACATAAATTTGATGCAGGAAATGTAACAAATCAATTGAAACATTCTCTGTCATGCCTATAGTGATAACTCAGACATGGGGATACTGTGTTGTGCAATGACAATGACATCAATCTTGGTAACAGCGAACACAGGCGACTTCAACTCACCTTTAACTTGTGGATGTTATCGCGGACCTCAGATGTCAGTTTGGAACGCATCTTGGCACACACCTTCACGTGTTCACTGTGAACCTCTGAAAAATCTTTGTGATCTGTAAGCTAAAACCAAGAATGGAAAAATATACTCTGGACAGTGCAAACATATTTTCCAAATGCATTCTTTATGATTTTCCATATGTGATTGGCCTCCACATCCCTTCGCTGCAGACACAAATGTGTTCTTGCATGGCTATGGTAATAAAGAATCAGAAATCATTTTCCTCTGTATGTAATTAAATATTCATCGCACAGATAAATATTTCAAATTAAAACTGCATATCTTAATGAGATCTGTATATTATGTCATTAACTAACCTACTTATAAAGGAACCATTATTATAAGTTCAGCTTCAGAGTAGGGGGTAGGATTGACTGATCCATACCAAAACTCAATGTGCCTAAGTATATTTAGTCTACAACCTTAACATCATATTTCATCAACATCAATCAAGCACTTTCAGAGATGAAAATTCCTACACTGAAGGACCAATTTAAAAGAGTTTGTATCTTCTGAAACAAGTTTTTAGAGATTCATTTTACTATTATTCAATTAAATGCAGTCTCCCAAGGTATCTCATTAGTCTGTAAACACCACATGTACCTAGATGACATGCAAAATTTCCATAGGGACAGAGTGTACTATAAAATTGGAGGCAGCAGGAATATTTGAAATGTTGGTAACTGCCCGTAAAAACTACATGTTATATGAATTATAACAACTGCATAAAACATACATTAACCAGTTGTTTCACCCTTCTTGATGTAAGTGCTTGAAGTTCTTTCCTAAAATACAATGTTGCTACTTAATTTAAGTTCCATAACATTTGTTCCCCAAGGCACAGGGAAAGTAACATGAAGAAAGTACAATGTAAAAGGGATGAGAATAAACAACAAACAAACAAAAGGAAAAGAGTTAGAAGTAAAGAAAGACCAAACATAAGAAGAAACAATAAATAGGATGAGAGAGAAGAGAAAGCACAAAAGAAGAAGGTAATACATGAAAAATGGAAAGGAAAAAAAGACACAAAAACAAAAAGGAACACAACAAAAGAAAGAAAGAAAGAACGAAGGAAAGAAAGAAAGAAAGGAAGAAAGAACTGTTAGAGCTATTAGTTCCAAAAGCACACCTTGAGCATTTGGACTTCTGCGTGGCACATGCTGATGTCAGTTTGTGTGATCACAAAAAATGCATCTACAGACCAAGAGTTGATAAGATGTCGTGCAGTACTGGCAGCCCACAGTCTGGCAGTGTGCACAGAATGATCCAGTCTGTGCAGGACCGGAATCTGTTCCACAAGTGGCAAATCCTCTATAGCTTTTTTTGGAAGCATGTTGATGGGCACTGTAGGCTCACAGGCATTGCTCAGTATCACCAACTGATGCAGCACGTCAGCAAAGAATTGGCCACATACCGACCCCTATACATCAGTTAAAACCTTATAAATGTGACAGCTACTGAATGATACATGGAAATAACACTAAAGAAACCAAGAAGTTCTGGAAGGAACCTGTTAAGAATAGTTTTCTTAAAGTGCTTCAGTTTATTTTGTAAGACTAGTAGGAGCTACTAATGAAATTTAGTCATCCATTTCTGTTTATAATTTCCGCAAGTAAAACTTGTTGCTACGTTAAAATCTGTCAGATGTAATCTCAAATTTTCACAATCCTACCAGGTTCTAAATTTTCAAGACTGCTTCGTCCAGAATGTGTACAAAATTCTGCATGTCTATGACTGTCAAACCAAAAGCTACACATAGATTTTTCATGGTTTCCATTTTGTTCTATATTGTGCTAGACTTCAGGACACTACATTATGAAGCTACAATACTGCTTGTACCTAATACTTATATATGAAAGTATCATGGTAGTATTAATGTGGGTAAGAAATCCCAAAAACCTACATATTTTAAAAGGAAAAGATGCTAAAATTAAGTTTATGGTTGAATACAAGAAAATAATAAATTCAGGAGATGTATATTATTCAGTCCAAAGTTATTATAATTGTATCTCCTTTCTGAAACATGACTGACAAATATCCTACCGGATGAAGAAGTGTCTTCAAAGTTCATGTGTTGAAGATTTTTTGGTGAAAAAATTCAATAAAACCTACTATGACAGCTGCCATCAGGTGGCTTAAGTGCATCAACATGTCAGAGACTGACACCATCTCCATCAAGAGGGTTATGACGCTGGTGACAGAATTGGTCTCTGAAATGCTGCATTATTTGGATCACCTGACATGGCTGTCAGGCCAAGAATATCTTATTGAGGCCTTCTAGGTTATGATACTTTATCAACCAGTAAACAGCTACTCTCATTTCAAAGGAGTGGGTTGCTATCTTGTACTGCTAAACCCTGAATATGGAGGTAGCATATTCCTCTGAAATGTCAGGAACTATTTACTAGTTTAAATGGCATTATATCCCTGAAAGCTTAAGTCTTTATAAACACTGCTATGAGAAACTCAAATAACACATTTTACAAGTTTTATAATTTCATAAATTGCAAGTACAAAAACAAAGCAGTCAGCATAATATGTACCTGTAGAAAGCATAGGGAAGGCAAACTTTGGATGACTGAGTGATGCTTCAATGATACATAAGGAACAGAACATCCAAGAAGATAGGAAGATAATCAGTAATGAACCAGTAATGATTTGTAAATATTCATAGCCTATTTAAAGATACAACCCTCACAGTCACCTAGTAAGATAAATTAACCTACATCAGAATTTCTGGCAACTTGGCCATGATTCAGTAATAATAACAAACATTGTAAATAAAAGGACAAAATATTTGGAACTGATGGTGGCCAGCATGTACAAAATTTAATCTTCTCTTAATAAAGTAATTTTGTTAGACCTTCCTTTGGTGTGGAACACAATAAAAAAGGAGTCTGAGGGAAAAAGAGTGAAAGCATAGTATTTAAGTTGCACTGACTGTGAATGCATATAGTCACGGACCTTATTGTAATTTGTGATGAACATTCTGGCTAGTTTCTGAGTTTGCTAGGTAGCTAGTTATTCAAACTGATACCTTATGCCAACATTTACTGACCTCACTGTCAGCACTGTACACAAATTTGCGTCCATGCACCAAAGTCTGCCTGAACAGCTGATCCCACAGTGTAGTAGCCACATGGCAACACAGACCATCTGCAAGGCTGTGCACTGCTGGAACCACAAGGTCTGGCAACACACCTGCAGTGACAGTAAGTTCTAAGTATGTGGTTCCTTAGTGTTTTCTTTAATTAACTACAGAAACTAGGGATGAATAACAAACTGACTCAGAGAAGTAGATTATTTTACTCTGTTTTCATTAATTTCTGCTCAAGTAATGATTTTAAAGATCAGTCCATTGGTATGATTTAATTTCTGTCACACCAAATCTTGTATTTTAAAATAAGAAAATACACAGCAAAATTCTGTTAATCTAACATCTTATAATTTGGAAAGCCTGGTAATCTGGCCCTTGAAAGAGTAGTCCAAAGATCTGAAGTTTTACTTTCTACCCGAAAAACGAATCACGAATGAAAGAGGCAGTTCTCTGGGACATGTTCAAAAAGGCATCGAGGAGTGTCTGTACATCAACTGTTGTGGAATCTTTTAACTCCTTGTCTGCTATTCCATCATCTTCTTCAGGTGTGAAGACTCCAGAAAACACATAACAGGACCCTGATGTGCCTGAACCTTCAGATGGAGATAATCAAACAGAATACTCCTCTGATTAGTTGTGCAACTTAAGTATAGGAGCACTAACAAACAGTTACCTGTAAGAACTTAGGTCGGTATAGATACTGTCTGATAATCAAGAATCTCTGATAATCTGGTGTGTATCCAGTTTCAAGCATTCAGATTAATGGAACTTTGCTGTGATTTCAATAAAAGTTCTGTACTTTCTCACTGTTTTGAGGACTTAAGAAAAGCTGGAACTGTGTAGCTCTAAACATGTCTTTCTCTTTCTTCTTCATCTTCATGGACTAAGAAACTTAATGCCTCTACCGGCCTTAAAGTCAATTTCCTGGCATCATTTTGTTCTTTTTCCTATTTTTCATCTTGTGTGTCATATCATTCCATGTACCTTCAACCACCTGTCTTGACTTCATCTATATGTACTAATACTTTCAACTACAACCTTTAATTCTTCACATAGCCCTTTTCTCAAAAACAGGTATAGGTATTTAGGTAGAAGCATCCAAGATCTCATTACTTTCTTTCTATCTGTCAGTACGAATTCCATGTGATGTGTCCACCTAGTGCTCAGGTTAAGAATGCATGGAGTCCCACCTCACCTCCACTTATGCTTGTTTACTGTGTAGTGGTTACACACAGGACAATGCCCTGTACATGCAAAGCAGAACATTTTCACAAGTTAAAGTACTATAAAGAAAATTCCATAATACAAAAATAAGTAATTTTACAGTTTGAGAAGATTAACTAACCAGATGATATGACTGAGCGTAGCCAATCCCAAAACAGCTGGCAACTCTTAGGAGGCAGGGTGCCCATGTGTGGGCCTTCTCCCCACCATAGCAGCACATGTTCTGAGAAGGTTCCCACCTCACCCCAGAGAACCTGTTGGTAGTATTCTACTACCTTAAATCGAACCTGCTTTGAAACACGAGGAACACCTGGAACAGATCAGCTGTGTAATTTGGCAGTAATGAAATACCCACAGCAGAATATTTTAGAGCAGAATATTGCTTGAATTAATGGCTGAACCTTGGCAGCAGTGAGAACGACTACATTATCAACAACAACAACAACAACAACACAGTACACATTTCCATCGCCGATTAATCTTATCCTCAGTCTGAGATGAGTCTGTTTTTCTCATTGCTACTTGCAGTAACTCCTTCATGGCAGAAGTGAAAATATATATGAACACCAGAAAGAAATACACATTCTTCATCCAGTTATGAACATTAGTCTGTAAGAAGAAGTAACAAACCTAATTGTCTTTATACTATTTTATCTATACACACAAGCAAGTAGGTATTGCTGTACAATTTAATAATTACACAATTTAGTGATATATTTCTTGGAATAGTTTCCATCGGAGATTCCTTCCACTTCTACCCTAAAGATGGAACATGAAATTTTAAAATGTTTTGCACAAAATCGATATTTATAATTTTTAATGTGCAAATATATTCCATGAAGAAAATTTGATGTTAATGAATTACCTCATTCAGGTCTCCAGAAATATGGTCACCCACTTTCCATCAGCAAATTAGATGTAATATGAAGTTATCCCATTACAAGCCTAGATAGGCACTTGGGACTCCATGAGTTTTGGGCTCCCAGAATTTCTATATAATCAGCACATTAAGGTGGTAAGTTTGTCAGCCCTATACACTGGCTGCCTTGACCCTCAGGAGATACTCTTGCTACTCATTTCTGTTAGAGGCTTGGTTGACCCCTGCGCCAAAATGGGTCCAGAAGGATTTAGTCAATAAAAAATCCCAGTGATCACATCAGGAATTGAACCCATGACCTTCAGGCTTGCAGTGCAGTCCTCTACAAATGGCACCACTGTGTATGCCGAAGTTAGCAATGAGCAGTAGTAAATATAAGATGCATGTATGAAGAATACTGACAGTGGGCTGGAAAATGCAAATCATATTTCTAGAGTCACGATCTTAAACTAAGTTTCACATGCCTAGTCACACCAGTTGCTGGCGAATGGGTTGAGATATATATCCGAGACTATGTATGATTTCAGGGTTCCATCATGAAGTAGATGAGATCTGTGTTCTTCTGGGGTGTTACACAGTGTATGATGGTAATTCCAACCTATCAGTACCATCTTCAAGGATCAAGTAATCTTTGTCCCATCTTCAAGAGTGTAGTTCTCAAATCTGAGACTGTCCAAATATGGAACAGTACTGCTAACTACTGCAACACTCACTATGTTTGAGCCAAAAACGTCATCACTGACAGGTACAGTATTAAAAGTACTCGAAATTCATCCTCATAAAATGCTTGGAACAAGCTTCATATAGATACCTGAAGTACGGGAAGGCTTTACACCGCCTGAACCCAGCAGATGAGGTGCACTGCGTGCTGCAACACTTAGTAAAATAGACACATGTGCCTCCTCCTCTGCTAAAAGGTATTCAAATTCTGAGCTATATGTATGCTGTGTCTGTAGAGTGGTAGTCTCCTCCACTCCTGTAGTTCCGACATTCTCTATTGGTGGCAGCACTGTGGTCACAAAAGGTGGAGTCATGTGTTGAGTCAGAGCCCTAAAAAATGAGAAACTATGTATTACAGGATTAAAATTAGTATGGAACACAATTCGCCCACAACAAGAGTCAGAATAAAAGCATGGATATCAAACAGGTGGGTCTAAGAGAGAAAAAGGAAGTGGGAAAAACATAACTGACGATTAGCATACTTACTAGTGCTGTTTTAATACCAAGGCTATACAGCACAACATAACACAGCAAGAGGACAACAGATGAAAGGTTAAGAATTTGGAAGTTGGTGGATATAGACAAGTTAAAAGGATTATTCCAGAAATTACACTGAATGACTGAAGAAAACCACAAAACACCTCAGCCACAACAACCATTAACATAACCAGCATGAAGTGGGTACTGTCTAAATGCAAGGTACATGTTAATGTATGTTGTCTCATGAAATGTATGCCAATCCTCATGGGCTTATTTTGAGTAGACTGAGTAGGTAAATCAGCAAGTAAGGAAAATGGAGAAATCACAAACAACGTAAGATATCTAGAGTCAAGCAAGAAGTTTGGCAGCAAATTATTGGATAAACAACAATGTGACATACCGATATACTTCAAGGCTAGAATTGTCAGAGTTTTCTGGGGTAGTCAACCCATTGCAATCCATATCTATGACAGAAATAGGTGTGTCTGTTGGTTTGTATATGTCCAGTAGTACATTCACCAAAGAGTGGCAGCAATTTTCAGCACGGCTCTGTGCCAGTACCTGCATAAGTACATAAAGACTAAGGTTTAATTTGGTTGTTAATTAATGATGCTGTACCAGTGAAGTTCAAGATGAAATACAAGAACAAAAATACATTTGGAAAACTGTTACTGGCTGATTTCAAAACATTAAATACTAAAGAATACAAATTGTACCATGGAATTTCTTTACAGTGGAGCAACTTGTAAACATATCAGTAGTAAGCAGAAGGACTTTTTATAAAAAATTCTTCTGCTTACTTGTGAAATGTTACTATGCATATAAAACAATAATTTTACCATCCTTATTGTTGCACCGTGCATATCGTCGAATTATTTAACTAGTATACCAACTGATGCCCATACATAAAAATTCCACATTAAAACATTAAAATTGCTCCGACATGTTTCGATCCTAAGATCATCATCAGGGAGCTACACTTTCCTCGCTAAAGTCACCATTAAAATTATTCACTGATTAATTTCATTGTATAAACAGGGTGTTTTGGCAGCATGTCTTATTGTGTAAGTTTATGTTGTTGAGAGTGCCCGACTACGGGTGTGCGTCCTGTGCTTTGCTGCGTGAGTATCACGCAGCAAAGTACTCACGTAGCAAAGCACAGGAAGCACAAAAATTCCCTACTTTCACAGAACCTGATTCTTCATCACCTCATTCACAAAATTCGGCTACTGGACCCTGCCCTGAGGCAGTTCAGTTCAGGCCACATGCTTGAATTCTGTTTCTCCCAGGCTTGTTTTTGTAGTAACCTCAAATTGATGCTGAAGTCTCACACGTGATCGCTTCACGTGCATTTCTCATTCCATCTATGCATGTTACATGTCCCAACCTTCTCTCATTTTTCATTTTCAGATTCTACCATACCTGGGATGCAATTCTGTAATAAGTACTAGCTAATCACCATCCAATTCAATGTAGATAAAGCAGTATTGTACCTGAAGAATCTTTGTGATTGATAGCTTTCGCAGAGGGTGTTGTAAGATGGGGCACATATTATGGCAAAAGGTGGCCACACCCATGTCATCCTGAGCACCAAGGGTGAGGAGTTCATTGTACAAGCTTGATAACCTATAAGAATAAGAGAACAAGAGACAGAGATAGAGAGAAAAGTAGAAGGCTTGTGGAAACAAGAATAATAAACAAGGAGCACATGGAATATTTAGTAGTACTATTTCAACTGAGGAGCTTAAATGGCACAGAATGAGTGGGAAAGATGATCAGGAATGGTGAAGAGGAAATGATATGAAGGAGGTGTTCTTTGTCAGTTTCAAGTTATTTTATCAACATTCAAAGGGAAGAGGCTTGAGGAAAATCATGAAAAATATCAGACAGGACAGGCATTAACCATCCCAAATACAGGTCCTGGAATGGAATGTGAGAATAAAAGAATCAACAAACGAAAAATGGAACAAATTCTCAATTTCTTAAACCAACCTGAACAGGTTTTCCAGTGTGCGGTGGTTATGGTTTTGTTCAGCAATGTTGTTACATCTGGTGAGAATTTCTGTCACTATCTGGTAGGTAAGGTAAGCCACAGTAACTCGGTCCTGCCTTAGGACCTCCTGCCACCATCTTGTCTTAAATCTGCCCAAAGGACTTCTGGTCTTCCTGCTGGGTACAGAGGAGTTATTCACTGTCTTGTGGTCTGCCAGAGGGGATAAATCCACGTCACCTGTGGTTACAGAACACACAAATACATGCATATATATCTGCACAGAATAAACAATTGTCATTTCCATAAATCCAACTTCCAAGAAAAGTGGTCCTAACACAGACTACATGTTCCTAATGAAATGAAAACCCTGGTGTTTTTTTAAAGAGGTCTGTTTCAACCTCTGAGATTGTGTAACATCCAGTAAGGGTCATGAATGGTCAGACAGTAATAATCTGTAATATGAAGACACCAGGATTCTGGAATGTGATGCTCTGTTTTGGGGCAAGAAGTTTCAGACTTTTTGACAGATTTTAGTTCCTTTACATTCAGGGTCAAGCAATTCAGCATGACTGCTAACTCTGAAAATGAAGGTACTACAACCGTTCAAAACATCAAGAACTACTTGCTTATTGACATAGTGTCATATCCTAGGATACTGGAATCTTTAGCAACACCACAGTGAAAACAAATCTTGGTCTGAAAGATTGGCATTTTAAACTATGCACACTATGCAGTGCCACATCCCAGGTACTGAAGTCTTCAGCAGCACTACTGTCAGAACTTCACATCCACACATGGAAGATTGTCATTATGACTTGTTTCAGTGTACTCTCTTGGAAATCCTGAACAATATTGTGAAAACCCTGTCATAACAGCTAATAACCTGCATGATATTCCACCATGATGTCTCCTGAATTTCATTAACAGGGCACAGAAAAACTTATCCTATGGTACTATAAGTCTCAGTCTCCATGGCAGTTTCACAGCAAAATCATTTACAAATTGTAGCGTGACTTTAATATAACGGCTATCAAAAATTAAGTTAATCATTTCAAACATACTTTCCCTGACCACCCTTCCTCTTTCTAAAAATTCTGACATCCTGTCCAATACTGATTATTATCAACAGAAACATTATACTTTTTTAGTATTTGGAACATATCCTAACTCAGGTTATTTTAGCCCAGGTGATATTTGCAGTATAGTAACAATTCAGAAATAGAATAACAGGATTTGAAAGACACTTACTGGTAACAGACACAGTGGACTTAAAGTCTGATGTTAATTCATGCAGAGTCACGTTTCTGAAGGACTCAGCCACTGACTGCATTGCATCTGCTGCATAACTTAACTTTTCCACCTCTACTGTCTCATTTTGTGCTTCCTCAGTCTGACATCCTTTCAATGTGTTCCTAACAATGACAGAGAAAAAAATGTGCACAGCAATAAAAATGGCACAACAAAAACACACACACACACAGCATTCATGCAGGTGATGAATTTAATCAGTGTTGACACATATGCGTATTTTTAAAGTCAATAAAATCAGTACTGGTATTTTAAGTGTTGAAACCATTCACTGATACAGAGACAAGAGGTTATGTAAGCTGTGATAAATTAAAAGAGGTGTGTGATATTCAAAGAATACATGAAAGGATTACAAAGACATAAGAATAGTAGGCTAGACAGTAGCATTAAATTTAATATGTCCTTTCACCAAAGCATCTCAAGACAAATATCCTAAGACTGAATAAACACTGGCTTTGAAAAGAGAAGGTGCATGGATTTTGTGGACACAAGGTAAACTAAGTAAGAAGGAAGAGAAAAAGAAGAAAGCCTGGTAAAGCATGGAAACATGTTACTGACCACAACCGCAAAAGAGTGTTTGTACTCTGCAAGATCCAGTATATTCCAACCAAGGGGCTGACTACTGTTTTAATGTTAACATACCTACGTAGAAATAGAAGGATATCTTGCAGCTTTCCTGACAGGCTGACTGCACAATGATGGAGATCTTGACAATCATGGTAGAATGTATGGATCCCTTTGCTTTCCACCTCCAACCATTCCCCTCCAAACATGGTAAGATCTTTCCATTTGTGTCTTGAAGGTCAGCTGATATCTGCTACTAGTAACAATTACATGATGCTTGATTATTCATGATTATTATTCCAGTTTGGTCATACTATTTGAAACACAGAACAGACATTTGTGTTAAAGACATTACATCCTTTTCCTCTTCTGCTTAATGATTCTCATTCCAAGATTCCATTCATACAAGGGCAAAATATTTATTATTTATTTATTTATTATTATATTCAAGTGGATCCAGTACAGGTCTATTACAACCAATGGATATAGAATGTGTCACACATCTATTAGTAAACATATATACAATATGTAAGCACATTGATTGACAGTGTTACAAATATAGATACAGTTGGATAATATAGTGCCAGTTAATCAACGATCAGAATATACGAAAAGTAACAATTTTTTTAAAGTTTATGGTGTAATCACATGTTCAACTGCAAGTAATGCACACATCAGTATAAATACACTTCTTCTTCTTCAAATGATTCATGCTGTAGTTGCTACACAAACTCCTAGCCTATACACCCATGAACTACTGCTTCTTAAGATCTGGTTGACAGCAACAACTGATACAACCACAGGATCCATAATTACAGCACATAAGCCTTATGGTCACAAGCAAACCCATAATAAGAAATGAAGAGTATATAACACAGGTACAACCCCCTGCTATGTTTGCGTTTCTAAACATCGTTGTAAAAATATTGATTGACAAGACATGACATCAGATTCAGAGTGACTTATATCAGTGAAATTTAATGTGTTGTGTTGGGATTGATGAGCAACTGCATTGATAATAATTTAACAAAACTGAACTGCAGAAGCTATTTAACCAACATTCTTAAACCCTTCATACTGGATATCAGATTCACAAGGATGTATCAGTTTTTAATTGTACAGTATTCTCTCACTGCGTATATATGACTAATTTAAAACCTCAGTTACATGTTACTCATAGGTTTGACATGTCCATGCCATAAACATACCCATCCACTCTTAACTTTGGTAATGGACAGAGTTCGATCGTGAACCTCACGATCCGGCCGCTGTATGATCAGTAAGACATGCGGTCCTCACCTTCCCTTCGACATTATCAAGTAGCCGGGGGGGGGGGGGGGGGGGGGAAACCCCATTCCCCTACACAATACAATGTAAATATGTTACTACGTAAAACCATTTTAAAATCAAGATCTAAATGTGATAGTTGGGCCAATTCTGGAGGTATTGCAATACCGGGCCAACCCGTGATAGAGGTGGAGCAAGCCCTTAGCACTCCGTCATTTTCCAAAAATAAGTTTAATTTCCTGGTCCTGCAATGCAGGATGTATCAGATATTAAGCTGAGAAGAACAGATTTATGTTTAATTTAGCTTAGCGAATGTTTAAAATACATAATTGAGACGTTTTTCTACCACCTCACACTTTCATCTTAGCCACAAGACCGAGAAGAGGGCCTCGGAGATGACATCTCCGGGGAACCCACGAAAGACGTAACACTCCTGAATGCATGTATCGCATATTTATTCCTTTCAATGTCAGCCTCCAAACTTTACCATTGAACACTACTCACAATATCCTGAATATATACATTTTTATTATTCACACTATACTTATAGCCAAAAGGACGAGAAGCGATACCAATAACAACTGTCGCGACGCTCATATACACCTACAGACGGTTCCTGATTATGGGTGTTAGTAAGTCTATGTGCAATAACAAATTAGCTTGCTGTGCATTCTTCTGGTAGGTAAGCAAGTAAGGTTGGCCAGTGTACTCCCGTACACTTCACAGTAGTAACTAATAAAGAGTCGTCTGCGTTAGTCAAATTTAATATTTGATTTTGCCTTTAATATATTTTGACGCTCACTGCCATTTAGTTTCTCGACTGACGTTCGCAGGGGCATGACGTGACAAGGATGGCTACCCGCTTATCTCTTTGTCGCACACTCGTGCTGACTCAGACATGTAGCGGGAATTACGTAACATGCACTCATACTTCCTTACTCAGCTTCAAGGGTAAAAATCAGATCGTGGTGGACACAGGCTGGAGCACAGATCATCTAGAAGAGGACCTAGGGGCACAGGCATTATAATGCAGCAGGACCCGACCGCACACTGGTTCTGTGCTCCTGTCTTTATGAAGCACAGTTTTACTGTCAACATTGTTCATTTTATCAATGTAATCTCCACCACAAAGACCGAATAATAATAATAATAACACTAAAAAACATAACACAGAGGCATCGAAAATTATAGATTTAGACTTGAGACACAATAGCTTCTATGAGAAGAGAGATACAGAGATAAGATTTGGTGTATCGTGTTCATCACCACACAAAGTTTTCATGCATACCCTACAATATAGCAACGTCCGTACCGTTCGCAGCCCTGCAAACATCTATACCAGTGATTCCCAAACTATTTTGCTCGCGAATCCCTTTTGGCATCGAAAAATAATCACAGATCCTCACATCTTTGCAGAAATGAACGTCGAGTGTCAGGATTTGTGTATCCAAAATTAAAAATTTATATCTCAGAACTAATTTAGATAGCTACGAATAAACACCAATAGCGTACGTAACAATGTATTGCATCATTGACTATAATTAAAACGATTGTAACTCGTTTTGTGGGTACACGAAGCTTCTTAATGAGACATTCTAACGGATAAACGAAATAAACATACTGCCAATTAAAGAATTTCTTCGATTATTTTTAACAAAACATTATCCCTTTAATTTAAAAGATAAGTAAACTTCAAAGTAACTATTACAGAAATGTATTCACGGATTCCCTGGAAACTGGTGGCGGATCCCTCGGGATCCGCGGAGCACACGTAGGGACCAAATGATCTGGATGATACTCAGTTTATTTCCATGTTAACTGCAGCATTTCTGGAGTGACTGTCGTCACGCTTGCTTTAATTTTCTCTCGCAGATGACGTAAATCTCGGATTTTTTTCTGTGTAAACGAGATTTTTTATTATTCCTCACAGAAAAAAAAACCAGTGATGAAAGGTCTCAACTTAGTGGGGGCCACCGCGTTGGTCCGCCTTTTCCAATCCACCGATCTGGAAATCTGACTCTCAGGGCATTTCGTAAACTCATGACTGTGTGTGCTACAACCCCGTCTTGTGAAACAAATTTCGCCTTCCCCTTGTTGTTCAATGGTATTAATATGAGGAAAGACAGAGAATTGTAACATATTCTGGAACATGCCTTGATAATGTGTTCTGGAAGAAGGAGGGGAGCCCTACAAAACAATTATGCGTATAAACAAAAACACATGCGCCAATGTGTTTAAGAAAACTCTGAGTTGAACAACACGTTGCAGCAATACACATCTCTATACCTCTGTTCTCGCAAAGGTATTGCGTTTCGAAACTTGGTGCATCATTTTCGGTGATTCTGTATATATATAAATGGATTGGACAACATCATTTTACACGTAGTTACAGCTGTACTTGATAGTAGGTGCCTGAAGTCGTCAGAGAAAAACGTGGCCCCTACATGTGCACTGGCTACTTGTGCCTGGAAACGAACAGCTGCATGGCCCAGAGTAAAAAATATATTATTTAACGACGCTGTCAGTTGTTAGGTCACATAGCGCCGTTGACAGACGAATCACTATGGTGCATTGGTGGGATGACAATTGTTGAGAAAACCGAAGTACTGCTTTCTCCACCACAAATCCCACGTGGAATAGTGTTGGATCTAACCCCGGTCTCCGCGGTTAGTGGCAGGAGACTAACCTACTGAGGCATAATGCGAGCTCTCAGTATACTAAAGCAGGCCTATAATTGACATGCCTGAATATCCAGTGCTCCTATACGGACCAACAAAGGAAACGTTGTACCAATATCTTATCATTTCACGCATTAGCATTAGCTACTATTCACTTATCACTTACTCGTTACATCAGACACAGTATAAAGCTTTATCTACAGACCTTCATTTATAGATCCGCTGTTCTTTCGTGCCAGTCTAACCTAACCTAACACAGCAGTACCAAAGGCATTAGCATGTAACCGAAATACGCCAAATAAACTTGAAGCACGTACATATTCACTGACTGAAGGGGCATGGATAATCAGTCTTGTAAAGGATCGACAGGCTTTTGTTGATCTGCACATTATATTGACAAAAATGTAATAAAAGTTCGTTAAAAGCATGTTTATTATATAGTCTAGTAATAAATTATAGTATTAGTAAGGGCGTACGTGTATTAGGATATCATAAAAATTTCTTCGTATTTCACGTCTCTTGTGAGCATTATACTGTCTGCGTAATTGTCTAATTGTTCGGTGGGGGTTCACACCTCCCCCCCCCCCAACAGTTACCCTTGTGCTCCTTTCTTAATACAGACGTAACTCGTCAGTTCCATTCATTTTGAGTACGTATGTCGAGCGTGCGCCACAGTACTGTTTTATATTACGCAAAAAATCTGTAGAAACGTGGCATGTTTTTCATAGATTTATCACTTTACTAAATTTAAGGGCATCGCACTAGCAGTCCTCCCGCCTGAAATTTTCGCACGGCCGCCATGTTCGAATGACTGGTATTATAAATTTAAGAAGTACAATAGTCGAATGGTGTGGTGTTCTTAATATGGTGCATGAAAATCAGTCATTATTTAAAACAAAACTTGACAGACACGACTGTAGTAATAGGCCTGCCATACGCATTATACAATACGGAAAGCAGGCTAATAAAACAGGCGCGCATGCTACTCACCAGAACACAAACGGCGGCGGTCGTAACTTGCTGGGCGATACGGAGAACTGACCGCAGAGACGCGAACTGCAATCGATAGCTGAACAGGTGGACTCAACACTTAAAAGAGAGCTGGTGCCAAGCGGTGCACACATCCGCAGCGCTTGTTCCCCCAAGTCCAATCGTTCTAGGTCAAGGTTGTGGCTCCCCACGCTCTTCAGAAAAAATGACTGTCAACAGCTCTATAGAGACGAACCTGCCCAGTGTTAACAGCGGCGTCCCAACCTGTGTGAATTAATTCATTAATAACTAACTTCGACTGGCTGGCGCTTTTGTCAACATAACAACGCCTCAGACCTTTTAACCTCGAACCAGATATAAGGATCTAAAGGTTATATCGCCAAGACTTGGCCTTATCGAAAAGTGCGGGGGAAGTTCCTCAACACCAGGTGTGACTGCCATAGGCTACTACCATTACTCGGGTTTCTGGAGTCTTGTATTGACATTCTGTACACCAGGTGTTGGTTATAAAGCCACATGTCCGTTTCCCTGAGGGTACGTACCGAATGCAGTGGTTATGCCGCCGAAGCGCCGCTTTCTGAAAACCACTGGAAATGCAATGCCTATGACGCTACTTTGTCTTTTGAAATTTCTCCACACACAGTGAACTACAATATAAATCATTGTGGTAATTGATACAATGCAGAGGTGACTGAATCAGGGTTCTGGAATTGGGTAATGTGATATCCTCCACGACGGTCAGAAACCATGCCGCTTTCGTAAGGGAACAAGACAGAAAGGAACTCAGGTAGGCAGGCAGGCGGGCAGGCGGGCAGGCAGGCGGACGGGCGGGTAGATAGGCAGCCGGATGGGTGGGTGGATAGGTAGGTAGGTAGTTAGGATGGACGGACGGACGGACGGACGGAGGGCCGGACCGACAGATAGATAGACAGACAGACAGACAGACAGACAGACAGATAGATAGATAGATAGATAGATAGACAGATAGACACAGAGACAGACAGATGATAAATAATGTAATTGTAATAGAAGAAATGTTCAGCGAAATTAAGCTACTTAACCGCGGAGGCCATTTAAACCTAATCGGAATCCATAAATTAACCAAACAAAAGAATCAATTTATGTCAGACATAACAGTTAAAGTACGTTCAAGATGCTCCTCTTTGACGGAACTTTTGGGTCAATGTGATTGCGTGATGGACAGCCATTGTCCTGGAACACTGTTCCTCGGAATTTTCCAGTCGTTCTGCAGTTATATTAAATTATCTCCTGCACGGACTTCCGAACTGCAAAAAGGCAATCGCAACTAAACTATCAGCTACAGACGTTAGAAACCTTGAATGAGTTCCTTCTCAGTTTAACGACGCTGTCTCAACTGCATATTTCACATACGTTACCGAATCTACGTTTACTAAATTTGTGAATTCAATCACAGTTTACAGCCACATTACGTCTCATTGTTTACAGTAATGTTAGTCGTTAAAGTGTCATGAAATAAACAAATGACTTTTTTTCTGTTGAATATGTTCCATGTTGCGTGCAGTAATCAAATGTAAACATTTTTAAAGGTCCTTAAAAATAATTGATAATATGTAGTCCAACATATCGGTCGAAAACACTACATATATCGTACAATATGATTATTATATTATCCTCTGTTATATTAATATTAGGAGTTTTTTTTTACGAAACCATATAGAACGACTTTTGCGCAAATTCATGCACCCGATTTCCTTCGATCTGGATGAAATTAGGTATGGGATATTTCCACATAATGTCACCGATCAGCTGTGAGTTTCGGCAAAACCGGCGCCGTCAGATCTGTACTTCATTTAACGTCGTAAATGAAGTTCCCCACCCCCTCCCTATTTTCTACATTTATTACCCGATTTGGGCGCAAACACGAGTGCTGTACATAATGCTGTCAAGCGTTTGCGAATTGCGTAAAATGGGCGCAAAAATTCCGTCCTTTTTTTTTGTGGGCATATGAGGTTACATTTCCGAGTGCACTGTGAAACAGTACGACATTTCGAAGGTAAACAACGCCTTGGTAATATCTGTGCATTACGTTACAACTTCTTCAATCTTGTTACTCTGTGAGATGCTCAGACATTCTTCCTTTCACGTAAGATGTCACTTAAACACGTCGTAGTCTTCATAGCCGGGACGTAGTAAAATAGTCTGAAGAAAAGAGGCAATGTATGTAGAATGTAACACTGAGGCGCGTTCGCGTAACAATTGTGGTCGTGGAAAAGCAATAAGTATTGCATATTCGGAATGTGTGTGTCTGTAGCCTCAAGTATCCAGCATGCACAGTGCTTGCGCCTTATTATATTGTCATCTGTGGCCTGTCTGCTTCTATCATATTTTTTCACATCATGTCATAAACGGCACGATTTTCGGAAAAAAAAATTGAACATAAAATGTGTGCTTTGGTTTTCTCTACAGTTTTTTCTGAAACATTTCCCATTCTAGGACTAAGGCTGCAAGATACCATTATAAACGTACATTAGTCTTCACGTAAAGTACCCGTTAGTCTCTTCAGGTATTAATGAAAATTTTATTTTTTCGACATATTTTCGAAAACTACTCAAATATCATCTTTCATGAAAATCCGTCCAGTGGGAGTCGAGTTGTTCCATGCCAAAAGACGGACACACAGGTACGACGAAGCCAATAGTGGCCTTTCGCAATTTAGCGAACTCGTCTAAAAACGTTATTCTGCAAACTTCGGAATAAATTTATTTCATGTCCAAAAATAGCAGGGCTTTCAATAACGTGCCCTTCGCACCAGTCTGCGCTGCTCTTACAACCAGTACAGGAAAAGAGAGCAGTGTCATGATTAATGGATGCAGTGCCTTGAATTTCGGAAGGTCCAAGCATTTGAGAACCGATCACACTGACGCGATGTCTCAGGCGTGCATTGCCTACCGCAGGTCAAGCATTGGGAGAGCGCGTTCGAACTCCAGTCGGGACGGGAATGTATACCGACGTTTTCTTTTGTATTTGTGTTGTCCTTTGTACTTATAGGTCTTGCGATGAACCAATTCCCGCCTTAGGAATCCAACCAAATATCTACAAACAAGATTCTGAAAGATGTATCTGCTCTTCTGGTATGTGACGCTGAGTCACCGGGTATTTGGTTCCTGACGTTTCGAGACAACATGCCCCTCTCATCTGCAACAGTCCAAACATCCAAGTAACCCTAAAAGCGAAAGGTTCTGGGCCGCGTTGTACTGTAGCGCCATACAGATATATAGACCAAAAAAAAAAAACAGAATTTTTGCCAACAACTCTTTCATATTTGTGACAAGGGCCAAGTATAATCTCCAATGGGACACCGACTAGCTGCTCAGATGCAAGGTTCCCGTTGTTACCCTAAATATATTCAGATGAACGTTGCAACAGTGCCTCAAAATAGGCCACGGTTCGATGCAATCTATCTCTCAATTTGTATCTTTAATCACTTGAAAGCATGACATGTACAAACTGCTTCAACGTGAAAAAAAAACTCTGTATTTCGTCCACAGCATGCAGGCTCAGAATAACGATTATTTCTCTAAACAGCATTAATTTGCTGGTCTTTGTAATGGGAAAACAGTGTTTCATTCTGGTGGGAATAAAATCTGACATACTAATTAGAGGCATTTCTTACTTTAAAAGCTTAACTGATTATGTTATTGGACACTACGCAGGGTGTGCAGCTGGTGAATAATTAGGTATCTGTAGATACAAATATCTAGTTTCACAGCTGTTATATTAATTTGTACATATCGTGTGTTCATTATGACCAATAAGTACTGTGGCTACATGTCTCATCTACAGTTGGTCTTCCTTAAACCTCATTCCAGATATTTAAGTTCAAGTATATTGCATGTTATGCATACAAAGGATCATTCCACTTTATAAATTAGCATGAAAAACATGTTTTTTTCTGATCTATGTCACGCATTTAAGAGTCTGTTTACAATTTTAAAGAACTGTAATTGTGTTAAAAATTAATATGTAATGGTAAAGGGTTAAAATGGTAATACTGAGTCAAAGAAGCATAACAGAACGCAGCCAGCCATAGGGCATTAAACTGAAAACGAGAGCACGCAAATTAAGATGTGGTGAAAATTGGAACGGGGTGCTAAAGCAAAAAAGCAAAAAGCAAAATGGTGTAAAAAAGGGCTGGGTTTAAGAATTAAAAGCAGGTAAATAGAAAAATTTGGCAGTAGGCCTACTCTCAGAGCAATTCTAGTATTCCCTGCTTTTAATCCTTATATTTCAGAATCACATATATGAAATATTCATCTAGAATGCCAGTTCTTCACATTTTGTGTAATATTGGTTCAGTACCTCCCCCGATGGTGTCTCCACCTTAACGTGGTGGGGGAGTTTGAGAGCTTCCATGACCCCGAGAGCTATGCCGGCAGTAGCGTAACTACCGGCAGGGACACCCAAGCCGGACAGGTCAAAGGGTAGAAGCCAGACGAAGAGAGACACCCTGGCCCTCCAGGTTGGGGGGTTGGACGCAAGGCCAGCACCCTCGCCCCGGAAAAATTTCAATACCGCTAAAAACGCTCAATTATGGAAAGATGGACGGATAGTTAGTA
>Ga0123352_10003101_pt1 | contig 23834 bp, 15 predicted proteins | sample TergutLab28metaG_FD_89700 | JGI IMG/M metagenome (GOLD analysis project Ga0123352, IMG submission 89700) | Labiotermes labralis P1 segment gut microbial communities from Petit-Saut dam, French Guiana - Lab288 P1 | ecosystem: Host-associated > Arthropoda: Insects > Digestive system > Gut ...
GAAGCCCGGGTTCCACTCCAAACCAGGCCCTTTGTGGTTTTTCGGGGACAAAATGTTACCGAGATTGGTTTTTCCCCCCCCCCCCCCGCCGAATACTTAGGTTTTCCCGTCAGTGCTCTATACTCGTATCGCATTCATATACGACCGACGCTGTATATCTTAGCAGTTCACAGTGATCGTTAAATAAACAGAAATATCCTGGTCAGTACAGCTGTGCATCAGCAACCTGAAGTGTTTAAAGAATGACTCTTCAGGGAAAGCATCCTCTTCGTAAAATGAGTTAGTGTGCTGGAAACTTGCATTTAGTTTGGGTGGGTATGAAAAAAGCGTCAGTAGCAGAACAGCAGTGTCAGGAGATGACCGATAACAAGGTGTCTGCCACTTCTGTAGCTTGTTCTGTGTCGTGTTCTTGTCGCGCTGTTGAGAACTGTAGCTGGACAAGAATCAGCGGATCCGCCTCGATCCATCAAACCGCCCGGTCTCAACGCTGTCAAAACAGCGTCAGACTCAATACAGTAGCTGATCTGGAGGAGATCATCATTAGAGGCAAAGTGTTAGAATTACACAGATAATGGAAAGGAAGTGTGTAGGGGGGTGGGGGGGGAGAAAAAAGACAACAGTAGCCATGTTGCAGATGTAGACTGCGTCTCTCATAATTGGTTTTCCTAGTCAAGTCGAGTGTTAATCAATTGATCTCAGACTTTCTTATTACCCGGATCCTCTACGGGGACGAACGACCATATTTATCATTCCTGCTGTTCCTAGGTCATATCTGTATCTTCAGAGACCATAAACAAAGTACAACACTTATTGTTGGTGGAAATGATGTAGGTATATTTTTTGTCTTGAAATTTTTGAGCAAGGAGAATGTTTACCGCAAAATATGCCCGTCTATTTCATGAAAGAATGAAACTATGCTTATCAGATTGTCACTCTGCGTATCTGTTCATCGATTTATGGAAAAGATTGATTTTTTACAACGTTTAAAGTATTTACGTTATGCCGATGTATTTCATGTTTGGATTTTCTGCAGTCGTAAAGACGAGATGAGAGCGACACTTAATGTATGGTTCTAATGTGATGTACAGTTAGAGATCTGCGATTAGTATGCAGTAGTCAAGAAAAAGATGGTTGGGCAGTGCTGAAAATGACATGAAGAAAATGGGTGTTAGAGGCTGGAGAAAAAGAGAGACGTCTGGAAAATGGATCCTGAAGGAGGCCAAGGTCCTGACCAGACCGTAGAGTTAGAGAAGAATGTGCAACTTTTATTGAGGTACCTTACATACATGTTCTCCCAGTAGGACGTAAGTTTTCATAATACGCCATTCAAGATCGAACTGATGATTACTATCCGTGTTGTTAGTGACAGACACGATGAACAGGTTAGAACCGAACAGGAGTCTGACAGGTTGTCACCTTGATTGTAATCCTTTATACAACGATTCAATTTACTGCGGAATGGTTAAGAGGGCTGTTCCGATATAGATCACAATCAGTTCCTCTCTAAGACAAAGATATTTGATAGCGCAAAACTACCAACGGTTGCTATTTTCTCACCGTATACGAATACTTGTTCAGCGTTTCCCTCTACTTCCCCTCCACGGCTCCTTTCGAATTTTAAATCTCACTTTCATCCCTCTGTTTACGTCCCAGAATATAAAATTGTGAAGTTCTTAATTGAATTTAAAGCCCTCTCGTCTGTACTATACTACTACTACTACTGCGGTATTTTGCTGTTATCTAGTGGAATTTTATATCTGACTGCTACTGCGGTATTTTGCTGTTATCTAGTGGAATTTTATATCTGACTGCTGGATGATTTCTTCGGAAAACCGTAACTTCAGACCGTTTCCATACTACTACTACTACTACTACTACTACTACTGCTACTACTGCTGCTGCTACTACTACTGCTGCTACTACTACTACTACTACTACTACTACTGCTCTACTATTACTGCTAGTACTACTACTACTACTACTACTACTACTACTGCGGTATTTTGCTGTTATCTAATGGAATTTTATATCTGACTGGATGTTTTCTTCGGAAAACTTCAGACCGTTTACATACTACCATTACTACTACTAGTAGTAGTAGTACTAGTAGTAGTAGTAGTAGTAGTAGTAATAGTAGTAGTATCGGACACGCGAATTTTCGAACGACATTGCTGCCACCGTACTTTTGTGTGTTAATGGTCCTTTAAAAAAATGTAAAATTTTTGTAAAGTAATACTCGTGTAAAATGTAGAATACATATGGCGACCGTGCGAAAATTGTCTTAGTTTGTGGTTTGATGGCGGTGCTAATGAAACAGTGGAGCTAGGGATGTGAAATTCTGTAAGCAAATAATTAACTTAGCTAAGATTTGGGTATATTATGTGTTTTTTTATATGTCGACAACTATAAAACGTGGCGACGACATGAATCGTTGAGGCTATATCCGATAAATGTAACAAACCGAAACCCCATTGCAAAATGCAAGTTCTTGACACAATGAAAAACAAAATTAGTACTAATAGAGCTGTATGACTATGAGTAGAAATCTGTGCAGTAAGGAGGCTCTTTGGTGAAAGGTGCTTTCATTGTAACATATAGTGTGCCGCAATGCGAGGGCGAAACTGCATTAGCTATAGCATGTTATAGGGCTATAATGAAAGGTAAAGTGATCCCGTTACAGGCCCGATGTGGCCCAGAGGGTGGGTAGAGGTGTAGCTGTACTTTTCTATGACCGCAGCACTAGAAGGGGGTGGGTGGTCAGCAGCACGCCCCGGCCGCACTTTACCCCCGGGAAAGACCCGGTATCCATTTTACAGGATGCTGGGTGGGCCCCAGGGCCGGTCTGGACGGGCGGAAAATCTCGTCCCCACCGGGATTCGATCACGGATCGTCCAGTCCATAGTCGTCGCTATAAATAGAGGTATAATACTAAAACATAATGTAGGGGTTATGTACATGTACAGTGTACAATGTATGTGTCTTAATATGTAACACCCGTGGAACACAAGCGCATATTCAATGTTGTGCTGAGTGGAAGCATTGACACTTGTCATTTTTGAGATCCCTGGCCCGAATTCTGGCCCAGAAATCCAATATTTTGACATATTATCTTCAAGTTCTCCAGAAAACTGGTAACGTAATGCCATAAAACCTGTCACATGCGTTTTCGCCCAAAACTTCGCCATTTACAAATTATTTAGCATTCCATTTTTTGTAACGTATTAGTTGGAACAGCTAGGTTGTCATTCAAGAAGGTAATAATTACAGGCCCATAGACCCTTGAGTTACCATAAATGGTAATTTTTCCTGTAGGAATAAATCTTGAAAATTCTTGCAACAGTACTTGATTCCGCAGGCTCAGTCTGTCGGCCAGATATTTGGTTAAGCGTTCTGTTTGCATAGACCTTTGTTCAACCAGTTACTGTGGTTCTGCCTGCAGATATATTCAAGCGTATTTAATTATGCAACATGCTGCGTACATATAAACACTTCAATATTCAACTTATGCACAAATATATAATTCGTACATACAATCAAAATTATAAAATATTTAAAAGTGCTCCAACATGTTTCGTATCACAGAGGATCCATCATCAGGGAGCCTTGTACAGTGCTTGGCTAAAATTACAAGAATGGTTCTATCGTGTCCTTTGACATGGACGTGGTCGGTGTTATGGCAACATATTTTTACCTGTTTTGTGTGTGTGTGTAGTTCACTGTTTAGGATGGCCTTCCTAAACAGTGAACTACACACACACACACACGCGCACCACGGGTCAGAATATGCTGCCATAACACCGACCACGTCCATGCAAAGGACACGATAGAACCATTCTTGTAATTTTAGCCAAGCACTGTACAAGGGTCCCTGATGATGAATCCTCTGTGATCCGAAAAATGTTGGAGCATTTTTAAATATTTTATAATTTTAATTGTATCCACGAATTATATATTTGTGCATAAGTTGAATATTGAAGTGTTTATATGTCATTGATGCACGGTGCAAACATGAAGATTCTGCGTGCATCTTCGTGTGTTTGCGATTTAGTGCAACGAGTCAATGTAATAACAAACCACTGACACTGGCCTTCGAAACAGACGGCTATCATGCCCATGAGTTCCGTGTTTTCAGCAAGCATATTTGTTGTGTTATTAATGACTAAATAACACACCGTCGGTTTCAAGCTTCGAAATTGTGCTATCGAAAGAACGTGATTTTGAACCCCAGCATGCTATCAAGTTAACCTTTATTTAGCCTTGCTTGTTCCTCTTTTGAAAAGATTTCGCTATTATCTGAGTACCGTTGAACTAATAATTAGGAAGAAACAAGAAAAGTAAGCTAATCTTCTTTCTCTGTCTTTATCGGAAAGAAGTTTACGTGAAAGATAGCCATCTGGTGGCGTGTCAGCGAGTTAACGTGCAGACACTTCAACTCGTGCATCATAGTCGGAAAGCTGCGGGGGAGGGGTGTTGTAGGTAAAAGTATGGGGGAGATTATCATTAGAGACGGGTTCTAAACACTTGGCATTTTTTTCTATGAGTTCGGGATTGAACAAACCAGTACAAAGGAATTTTGATTACAGATTTATCTCACCTATAGGAAAAAACCGGATTGCAATATATATTTCGTCTGTCAGAGGGTATGTGCTGACGTCTGAGTTATAATGCCAGAAATCATGGATATTGCCCGCTGTCAACACCACAGCAATACACACACACAAATAAAGTTTTAGAATCTTTGCCATAGAACATTTCAGTCTTTAATGCTTTGAAGAACAGTTGTAATTCATAAGAATTATCTGCTTTGACATCAAGAAGCTCTGCCCTTTCCCACAGAGTTGAATGGTGGGCTTAATATAACTGTTAGAACAAAACCTTTTATATTACTGCGCTGCATTAACTGGTCGATTTCTGTAATGCAAAGGAAGTGAGCAACAGGCGAGGTAGGAAATTAATATTTATACTATTATTTGGCTGAATGTGATGACTAACGGCAACTGCATTTGCAAATCTGTGCCGATGATGCGTGCATTTTGGCCCAAAACTTGAAACTAGAGTAGATGGAGATAAATTGTAGGAAAATATACAGGCCTCAAGGTTGGTTCAAAGATGAATTCAAGTCAAGACGCCCGAATTCGAGGCTGCCATATACTCCAAACGCTGGATGCATCATCTGTGGCCTCCAGCCGAAATAGAATTATTTTGTGACCCCGCCATACCTTCGAAAACCGAGGTTAAGTGTGATGGAGTCACACTGGGCAAAGAGACTACTCGTAAAATCGCACACACCGTCTGCGCTGAAGAAGGTGCGCAGAAGACCATACCATAAATTTAAGTTCCGAGTTTAATCATGATTACAATTATCTTTACACAAAACCGTATTAATATCCATCTTAATATATGCTGCTCCGATCCGAGGTGTTGCAGACCCCAGATATATTCAGATACCTGCATTTCCAAATTCACTGGGTAACTGTGGCACTTTCTTGGAGTGTAGGGCGACCGCGTGAAACTAACCTCTCAGTTCCATGTAACGCCGAGTTTAAGAATGAGTGTAACTGATTCCAGCCTTCCTTATGACTTACGGCGTGCGCAGGGACAACTTCATAACGCTTCCAAAATAAATATCTGAAATAATGTCTGAACTACCTATCTTCGATGACAGCCAAAACGACGTTGCGTAAGCAACTGAAATAGACACCATTCTGGAATTTATTTTGGTGACAGGCCGTATGAATATGTGATAACATGGCGATAAAAAGGATATTTGGGCCTAAGAGGGACGCGGTAATAGGGGAATGCAAAAGACTGCATAATGAAGAGCTTAATGATATGTACTCTTCACCAAATATTATTCGGTTGATCAAATCGAGAAGAATGAGATGCGCGGCGCATTTAGCACGTATGGGGGTGTGGGGAGATGCATACAGAGTCTTAGTGGGGAAACCTGAGGGAAAGAGACCACTTGGAATACCAAGTGGTAGATGGGAGGATAATATTAAGATGAATCTTCAAGAAGTGGGATGGGGGGCATGGACTGGATTGCTGTGGATCAGGATAGGGACAGGTTGCGGGACTCCTGTGAATGCGGTAGTGAACCTTTGGGTTCCATTGATATGTGGGGAATTTCTTGACTAGTTGACAACCGGTTAGCTCCTCAAGAAGGACACTGCTCCGTGGAGTTGGACAGGCCGTGTGATGTCTCGAATGACCGAACAGCAGAGAGATAACGAATATCTGAATACTCGGTACGCCAGAGTTTACACGGTTGACAGCCTCCGAAGCGGTATTTGTGCCATAGATATTGACTTTACGGAAGTCTTCGAAGCTCCACGTCTGCGTAAATCATCAATGAGATTTCCGGAAAATTCATCTTAAAGGCTGGGAGCTCATACAATTTGCTGGCAACTGCCACGGCTGTGGACGAAGACTTGAAACACGCGAGTGTAACCCACGTGAACTATACAGTTGTCGTTGGGCATTGGGTAAGAAAGCAACAGAACAATATTTAAACCTTAGAGAAGATACTTTTCAAGGTCGTCTGTTTAGTATTACCGTGCTCTCAAAGTTACTTTACTTTCTGTGGTTTTATTGAATTCGACATTGTCTGCGTTTCTTTCCTAGGGTGGTTTTCATTTGCGAGCTTACAGCTAGCCAAGTAACCGATTATTTGAAGCTGCCCCTCTCTTTGCGGACCCCAAAGTTTCATTTTTTACTTTCACAAGACCCAGTCACATTACCCTGTTTTAAGCCCTTTGATTCAGTCCACCTTCTAATAACCGACTTTATGGGCGCGTTCGTTAAGTTCAGAAAATCAACTATTAGCTTCGTCGTGTCTCTCCGTCCTTCCGCATGGAACAACTGGGCGCTGATTGGACGGATTCTTGTAAAATTTTACATCGCGTAGTTGTATTTAAATTCTGTCAAGCTAATCCAGGTTTGGTTACAATCAGATAAAAATCTCAGGCACTGTACACGAAGACCTAAGTACGTCTACAGTAATATTTCGTTGATCTCTTTCCGAAATGGTAAGACAAGTTTCAAATAAAAATTGTAGGGAAACTCAAAATACATATTTTATGCCTTATACGTTTGTCCCCGAAATACGTTCCGTGTACTAGACACGAAAAATGCGGCAGGAGCAGATGGCCACCAATCTTCGAATACGTACGGCGCAAAGAAGGTTCGATCGCCACGCCGCTTAATTAAAATAAAAACACATGGAGGAATAATATTTAACAGATATGCTTACTGCTGTCGATCGGATTTTGCGTGAAAGATAGGTAAGGCAAAATTGCAGAGTCATAATGCCCAATACTTTTTGCTGTATGCCTGAATGTAATCACATAATAATGTGGTATAGCTCTGTTCTTTCTTTAACCTCGGGGCTAGAAGGGGGTGAGTGGTCAACACTACGCCCCGGCCACTTTACCACCGGGAAAGACCCGGTACCCATTGTATAGGAGGCTGGGTGGACCCTAGGGCCGGTCTGGACAGGTGCGGAAAATCTCGCCTCCCACCGGGATTCGATGCCCGGAGCGTCCAGCCCGTAGCGAGTCGCTATACCGACTACGCTGTCCCGGCCTACTATAATAAGTAAAGGTAAAGGTAAAGTGAAGTAAAGAGGGTGGGTGGAGGTATAGCTCTACTCTTCCATGACTGCGGCACTAGAAGGGGGTGAGTGGTCAGCAGCACGCACCGGTCGCACTTCACCCACAGAAAAGACCCGGTATCCATTTTACAGGATGCTGGGTGGGCCCCAGGGCCGGTCTGGACGGGCGAAAAATCTCGTCCCCACCGGGATTCGATCCCAGACCGACCAGCCCGTAGTCAGTCGCTATAGCGACTGAGCTACCGGGCCCATACTATAATAGGTATTTGAAATAAATGTAACAACAGACCGCAATAATGTTAATAACATTCTGCAGTATGTGTACACACTATGAACAACAACAACAACAACAGCAACAACAAATGTCACCACAGTGGCTCCAGGATGCAAAGACCCGAACACTTTTCCAAGTTAACATTTCCTTTCTTATTTTTGTATTCATCTAAGCATGGATATAGGCTCATGAGTACAGATCTGAAGCATAGGTCATTGCTTTTTAAGCATCTTTTAGAAAATGTTTAGATTTTTGGGAATAAATATCGCAATAAAATGCTTCTCGTCACGTCCGGACCAGTGGTGTCAGTTATTTGTGACATACTGCGTCACACTTGTTAGGTATTGTAAGGACACCGTAACTATTCGTTTAACAGTCACCGGTTTTCTGCAGTTATGGATAAATGCCCCTTGTGGTTAAGCAGCGACATCGCGACCCGACCATGGGAGATGATAATGTGGCACCCAGCAGTAAGTCTGTCCATCCATCACCCAGTCATAACTCGGCTCTCTCTCTCTTCCTCTCATATCATAACCGAAACTCGTCACGTCTTTCTTAAAACACGAACAGTAACCAAGAATGAAACAAAAAATAAAGAAAAAGAAATGGTTACAACGTAGCAGTCATGGTATAGGGATGTACAGTCGCAGGACCTCAATGTGGTGCCTTGTCGTCGCTAATGTCACCACCATCAATCATACTTGCCCCCACTTCGTAATGGGCAGCTTCCACATGGCGCTTCTTTTCGAAGATTCTCGATTCGAAACATGGTCGAAGAACTGACGAGCCTCTCTTCAAACCAATATTTGGCGTGTCAAAACAGTCCGTAACAGATTTATGTCCTTTTCCTGCCAGAACACCTGCTTCTTCATATTTGCGTTTAGTTCCCATATTCGTCGATATTTGAAAACCTTGAGCGTCTGGCAGTTGGTAGCAGAAGTTTGCGGCGAGAAGCGAAATAACATATTAATCCATCCTCACTTGATTTTCTGTTCTTTTCAACATTTTGTGGGTAACACATAGAACCTGTCGCCAGTAATTTCCTTGTATGTAAACACTTAGTGAACAAATATACGAATCTGTCTTTATGACCCCTTGAAGTCCGGTGGTTACTAGGCCACACTTCACATTAAAAACTCTGCATTTTGAACCCACAGTATGTTTATAACTTTCGTAACAATCCGGTATACAGTAAATACCCATTATTTCCCTGTACGGCATTCATTAACTGGTCTTTCTTCTGGGAGCGCACTGTGTCCTCTGTGAGGTACGAATGGATCTTTATGTATAATGTAATTAATTTTAGTCTTAAACGGTTAAACAAATTTCAAATGTCCGAATATTTTAAGATTTATTAAATATTAAATGGAGTAAGGTTTACAGCTTTTTATTTTTATTTATTTATTTATTTATTTTTCATTTTGCACATGCTTGGTGCACCCTTCTAAGTTCGTAATTTATGATGGATATATTGTAGAATACTACGTGATGGCCACGACTTAAGTCCCGCATAGCACACTGGCTGCCAAGCCCTCTGTGTCCCTTTCTCCCACCTTAATATGTTATCCCATTATTTCGCAGTTGTTTCCTTCAAAACTCCATGCACACGGTGCCGCTTGTCGTGCTACTTACCGACAAGTATCCCTTGTCAGGTTGGAAGAAAGCCCTTATTCTTGAAACAGCATGCGAGGAGGTGCATAACACGGCTCGTTTTGAGTGCTCCAGATGGGCTGCGTGGGGTAGGATTTAATTCTCTAATGTGAAACATTTTTCCGTCTGAAGAGTGTGTATCCGAATGCAAATACACATATGTATCTCTGAGCCTGCAGACTGTGTTCTGGATGTGACACCCTGTAATCTGATAAAAAGGTACGAACCAGCGGAGGAGCCATCTGCCTGCAGCTTCAAAAGGAAGCAAAATGTACCTCCGAATCGTTGATACATTTACCAGACTACGTGGTCTCGCATTGCCTGGCTTTCACATTCACTGCCTTAAGAACATATCTCATACTTCTGCGCTTTAAAGTGGGTACCGGGTCTTTGCCGGGGATAAAGCGGCCGGAGCGTGGTTCTTACCACCCACCTCCTTCCAGTGCCGGTTTGCGAATGGTTTAGAGCTATACCTCCGCCTGCCTTTTGTACCAGCATACGCATGTCGTGGGCTGACCTTTTTATGCAATCGTGTATGTCTGCGCGTGTTGCAACAAATGACCATCAACGCCAATGTTGTATACAAAACCAAACGCGACAGGTGGTGCGCACTCCAATTTTCAGAGCACTGCTGCTGTGTTTGTAGGTACACTTCTACATTTGTGCTTACTTAAAGGAATGGAATTTCATCTGGGGTTTAAACGACACACATACTCCATGTTCTACACGATCACGCTTTGTAACTTTGTTGTCCCGACGCGCTCATTCTGGTAGGTGATCCTCTTACCGGGAGACGGGTGTGGTTCACCGAATCACATTTAGTTTTAGTGATTTTCTTTTTTACTTATGTTTTATTTATTCATTTTATTCTTAATAAAAACAATGGAGTGCTATATCCAGTAAAACAACTAGGTCATTTCTAGGAAACAGTCACTTTTCTGCACTCCCACTTACACCACACTCGGACGCAACTGATTTCGCACTGGACTGCTAGCTTCCGTTATCAGCTCCCAACCTTTCCGCCGTTTAAATCTCTCCCCTCCTACCTATCATCAACGGTTCTGAATGTACGTTGACAGATTAAACCCAAAACGTACGGCTATGAACCGTCCGTAACTGACTCCAGCAAAACTAGGAAACAAATATGTCAAAAATGTTCGGCTACAGTGTGCATTTATCTTCACAGTATTTCAGTGATTTTAATATTGTCTCCTGTTGATCTTAGAGTTATGCGATTCGTTGAAATTACAGAGTCAAAATTTTTATTCATATTTTCTGTGTGTTGTCCTGTTTACCACGGCCATCGCAACTTCATTGTTGTTATTATACTAACATCATTCGGTGATGTAGTGACTGTACTGATTGTGTTATTTGTATTTCTGTGTTGTAACACAGATTTCCATAAAACTCAGTGTGAGAATCGTATCACTTCGGCCGTGGATCATAACCATCATTATAAACATCGTCATTATTCTGTAGTCTGTCCATAGTCTCTTGCAATGCGAGTTCTGCAGACAGTGCGATCTAGTGCTTCCTCCTTAAGTTTTAGTACTGGATATCGTAATTTTAATTGTTATGCCTTAAACACTGAAAACGTAGTGTACATTTGTTTGATAGTGCTATCATTAGTGCCATTAAGACACCCAAATACACTGTGCCATACTTTCAATTTTGTACTGTAGGGAGTTGACACCGAGCAGGGTAGTGTAACATTTGGGCTGTATGTTTGCATTCAGGCGGTTCTCTGGTCATATTTCCAGTTACTCCAGCTGATTTTTTCATATTTTTATCAGAACCTCCAAGAGAAAAATGCGATAATATTATGACAGTGTAAAACCGTCCCCTCTACACTCTTGCCTTAGCACTTGCCTCGAAAGCCCGCGGTCCAGTCAGAGGGTAGTTCATGCTGGATATGAAGTGGACAAAGTGACAATGGGACAGGTGTTTCTCCTAGCATTTCGTGTTTCCTCTACCGATTTTCATTCCACCAATGTTCGATGCTTACCTATGATTAAGTCTATTTGAGAAAGCAGTATCAAGGAACTTTGTCTCAGCACACTCCTACCGCTAACAACCATTCATTATCACTTTCCTACCTTAACATGGTACGAAATTGAGTCAGAAAATAACTTTACAGTGAATATATTTTGAGTTCTTTACTTTATGTGTAATAAGAACAGTTCTCATTTAATCGTACCGCTGTTCAAATAATTTTCCATATAGTCCCTGACACAACTGAGACATCATATGTGGGCCGAGCGGTTTTATTTTCTGTTGATATAAGTCCGTGTCTGTTGTTGTCTGCATTCGTGTTATAACTGTTTTCACCTCGCTGTCCTCTTGAAATTTGTAACCGCCAAGATTTTGATTCAGCAATGGAAACAGCTGTTAATCGCTCTCAGACGAAATCCCTTGATACGATCACAGTCATTGTAGTGTCTCCAGATGGAAGATTATGCACAATGTACACTTATTCCCTGACCTACCTTCGTTCGCGTAACGCATGTGAGTGGAAATTTTTCGTTAAATAAACTAAGAAATCAACCAGACATCTTTCAGAATGGTTTCCTTAAGACTACGAAGTTCTTAATTTTCTTTTCTGCTTCGTAACAGCCTACTTCGGGTCTTGTCCGCCTCATTGTTGAGACACATAGACACGATAGGACTCTTCTGAACGAGTGATCAGCTCGTCGCAGAGGCTACCCAACACGCAACAAACACCAGAGATGAAATCCATGCCCTCAGCGGGATTCGATTCCGCGATGCCAGTAATCAGGCGGCTTCATACCTACGTCTTATACGTCACGGCCACCGAGATCAGGTTTGAAAGGTTTAGGGGTCATAAAGACTTCCTTGACCCTTCTGTAAACTCTAAACGAAACTGTAAGATAAACTGTAACGCATACACAGACTTTCGTTCGTGCAGCAAGTGTACGCTTGTCGTTCAGAATCATAAAGATCCCACGTACAGTATGTTCAAATTGTCCCCTGCTGAATAGCAGCGTCAGACATGGGATGTTACTTGATATTACGCCATTTTCATGCCGTATTTCGTCTGTAAGACGAATAACGTTGCTCTTAATAGCTGCATCATGCAGTGTTAATAATTCATTAATCAAATTTATTAATACCTGAGACGCACAGAAAGTGTTGCTGCAGGAGGGCCCCAGATTTATTGTTGCTACATCACTGCCTACCTATATGAGCATTTGGCACGACAACTTCGCTATTATGGCACCGCCTCTTCACCTTTACCTCCACTGCAGAATGAAGTACTTCGTATGGCGTTGTCTGTAACAGAAAACTCGCTTACTCTACGGTGGAGAAAACCATATGCAGACAACACATCAAGTTTCATGAAGTACGTATGTTTTGTGTGGTGTAAGATGTCGTTTGAAGTCGCAGGGAGGTCTAATGTCTGCGTTCAATTTTAATTCCCCCCATAGTAAACAGCAATTTTTAAAACTAGTGTACATGAGAACTGTATATTTCGACTTAGTGGTGGCTTTTAACTACTTGGATATGACTGAAAAGTGAAAGTTTCCGAGAAGGAAAACACCGAAGCACTATTAAACAAGAGTTAACGTGATAGAAATGTGCAATTTCCTTCGTTTCTCAGCTTACTTGCCTTCTATAACAGAAGGGGTGGGGGGGGGGCTTTTGTGGTCACTGTATGTCTCTACTAATACCTTCTGAATCATAAAGTACTTACATATTTATCATCTCAAATAACACCCTGATTTGTATGTCTAGGTTTTCATTCATGTCTTCAGTATACCCAGCTCGGGTATGGTAAGGAATGACAAAGTGTTGTTCCTGTGAGAGTGAGCTAACAATTCACAGACAACACACCTTAATGTTTAATAAAAAAAATGTTCTTATTGGGTAGACCAGTGGCTCCCAAACAATTTTCTTAGCGGGTACATCTGTGGCTCCCAAACTATAGGCCGCAGACCCCTGGAGGTTGGGGGCTTCGGAGGTATTGCAAGAGGTCCGCAAATCCATATGCGCAACAAGCATTGTCATTTTGAATTTAATCCTTACCCTTACCCTGCTAACGTAGAGAATATGGTGAGCTCCTAATAATGCCAGCAAACGGCAGATTTCGGCGTTTAAAGGGTTAATCTCGCTCCAACAAATTACGAAACATGAACAATAGGTTTTACGTCAAGGGATTTCTATAATCTTTGCTTCTTTTGTGCCTAACAGGAATTTTTTCATGGCGTTTCGTGAAGAACCGCGGCCTGTTGTTCTGCCGAAACGTCCCTCCTGAAATGGGTCAAATGAATGTTTTTCTTGCGGATTTCATGAACTGTCAAAGTGCTTGGTGTTTGATAGAATTGCTTCGGCTTGGAATGACGATGTGTATTTTGTTTCAACAACTTCACACGTTTTGACCGTGTGTACAGAGAAGTAATCGTGTTAATCGTGTGTTTTTACACGTTTGAGAACACTTGCTTGCAACTTCAGGCGCCGTTTTTTTTTCAAATTGTAGATGAATTCATAAAGGACAATAATACTGACAGTTTACAATGCCTAGAATTAATAGTGATGTCGCTGGCGTTGTGACAGGCTGATGCAAAGTACTTTGTCGCTGTGTGAAAGCAGTGTCACCATATGCAAAATTAATTCACTGCAGAATCCACAGGAAATCACCAGCAACAAAGAAAATACCCACTGAAATCGGGGCTATTTTGAGCCTGCACACTTCCAGAAGTTTTGTGTTGTTCTATGTATTGTTTGTGTGTAAATATGTACTGTACTACTGCCACCGGGTGGCAACCCAATTGCAGTTAACAAATGTATCAATATCAATACAAAACCGAATCTGTACAAACTGTTAATTTCGTTTAGGTCCGCCATTAAAAATTCAAAAATATTTGCGGCAACACAAACACACACACAGGCGCGCGCGTGTATCAAACGTTTTTGTTCATAAGACACGTCAAACGACAATGTGCACAATGCAGACAGCTCTGTGACATCAAAACACTTTCGAAAGAGGTAATACGAATTCATTTTATATAACCTGTTCACTGAACACGTGATATTAATTTCTACGTAGTCTTGGGACGCCTCAGTAAGGCTCCCCACAAAAGTGATATTGAAACCATTTATCTTATTGTGACTTATGAATGACTGTAGTTGGGTACGTCAGAGCCCACTGGGATTTATATAAAATGTTATTGTGGAAACAAAACCGTTTCTTTCAAAATACGCCAATTTTTAAGCTTTTGCAGAGGTGCGGTTAACCTTCCGTCTGCCTGGGATATTGCGCCGTAACACTGGGCTGTTGATAACTGACGTTCAGGGACAGTGTGATGGTTGCCAGTGGTCGAATGTCCAGTGAGCGGCATCATTTAGAAAACTAAGACGAAAATAAGGCGGTACATTACACAAGTTCTGAAGGCAGTCGTTTTGATAGGGGGGATGGGGTGTATGTGTTTGTGGATGTGAAGGTATTGTGTGTGAGAGCAGTGTTATTTGACGTTCAGGTGACCGTGCATCGTGATAAATTCTTATAATAAAACCAACTAGATGCACTAATTTCTCAAATTTGTTTTTGGAATAGAACTTTACATGTTTCAGACAGTTCCTCTGTCCATCATCAGGAGTTTTTCACTGTACACACACATGTTATACAGGTTTGCTGACAGCTTACGAGGTCGCAAGCTGTCAGCAAACCTGTATAACATATGTGTGTACAGTGAAAAACTCCTGATAATGGACAGAGGAACTGTCTGAAACATGTAGAGTTCTATTTCAAAAATAAATTTGAGAAATTAGTGCATCTAGTTTGTTTTATTATAAGAGTTGAGCAGTGTTAATTTAGAGCATTCTAATGCCAGGGGCTTGTTAACGACTAGGATTGTTGTTTAGTAACAAATGCATAAAGTAAATACACTGATAACGAAAGACCGACGCTGCATAATGTCCGTAATTGACAGCGTCGTTAAAGAACATACTTAAATAAAAAATAAATGAAGTATTTCAAGCCAGTTGCCTGTCCTTCTCGGCATTTATTTCCCGCAAGTATTTAACATAATTGGGGACCGTGGTAGCACAGTGGTTAAGGTGCTGTGCTACAGATCGGAAGGTCGCTGGTTCGATCCCAGCTGGTGTCAGTGGATTCTCATTGATATAAAATCCTTCCGATCGCACTATGGCCCTGGGGTCGACTCAGCCTGTAACATAAATGAGTACCAGGAGTATTTCCTGGGAGTAAAGGCGGCCGGTGCGTAAGGCTGACAACCTACCACCATCCTGTGCCGTTGTCACGAAATCTGGGAGCCTTAACTTCCTGGAACCCTCTGGGACTGTCCAGGCCTATAACGGGACTGCTTTATTTAACATAATTTGATGATTTCACTGTTCGAAATTTACATTACAATTTGTTGGCATAATTTATGTTATATTGATGTAATAAACTATGGACATATAGGATGTAATGAACCTTATATTATTTTAAACTAGACACTTTATATCACTTACACAGGCTTATAACAAAATGATAGACTCGTGGAAAATTTTTATGACTACGTACTCTTGCGTGTAGTGCACAGCAGCTTTGCAGCCCTGTATTTGTATCTGCAGTATATGAATATCGACGCCATTGAGCTATAGAGAGACGCAAGGGGCACATGCAGTACGTTTGTGCTTCCCAAGTCTCTGTAGGTAGAATGTAGATAACGAACTTGCGACGAAAACAGTTAACTGTCGTGCTGAAATAAATGTCATCAAGAATTTAAATCCTGTTTATGCTCGCTTTATGAAGACAGATGGTGGTGATGATGATGATGATGATGATGATGATGATGATGATGATGATACAGACGGCATAATATCCGCTTTTGTGCGTCGGTCTTTGCATCAGTAGTATTAAGGTATAGCAGCAATTTTAATCGAAGTTGATTTCGATACCTTGCCATTTAAGGCCACCACACATGCATAATCCTCTACTTCATCATCAAGTAGTCTGTCTTACGATAGGTCCATAGGCTCTTCCAAAGCGAGTTCTCCACAGAGTGAGAACTACTGCTTCCTCTTTCAGCTTTCAGTATCTTCTCCTTCCTAATGTCATTCGGTAGCTGCTGACGCCTTCTTCCTCTTCATCTCGTCCTTTCCTCTCCTTGTGTATTTTCTTCAACAACGTGTTTCAGACGGCAGTTAATTCTGTACTTAACGTCAGTGAAATAACCCCGACCAGTCAGTGTGTGGTCATATCCTTGTTTTTTTAATTGGAATTTTCCTTTATTACCCGGTATTTGGTTGGTCGTAAGGTGAGCAAGTTAAATTTCATACAGGCATGAAAATCGTACACACTTTCGAAGTGAAAATATTTAATGCAAGGTCCAAAAACTGTGAGTGGTTACATACCAACAAAGAATAAACAAGTCCATTAAGGCGATGTTTATTACAACGAAACAAACAGCATGGAAGGCACATGAAATCTATATTTAGCTTTCAGTTTGATAACTACAGGATGTTCATTTTATCTAGTCCCTGATCAAGACAGTTTTATCGCACAGGAAGACTGCATTTGCCGAGAATTTAGAGCACTTCAAGACACGTCTGTGGACTATAGGGGAAAAACAGACTCTAAGTTTGCAACGGATGCTGGCTGCTGTGATGCTCAAGGACACAAGAAAATGGACACACTGAATAATTAATGCACTACTGAACTCCCACGTACGTACAAACGTTTGTATGAACATCTTACAACACGCGTACAAGTTTTTATATGGTTGCTTTTTCTAACGTTGAAAATTACGTATATGTGGTGAAGGGAAAAACTGAGATTACGTGTAAATCATCTCTGTTGTGGGAACTACGAAGACCTCTAAATCGCTAAGTTTTACAGTTGCTTACTTTAAATCGCGCAGGCTTCTGTGTACGGGTGGTATGTAACTTAGGGTCCGTGAGTGCATATTCGCCTGATCTCTGTACTTCTGAACAATCACTCATGTTATGGTGGTTGCCAATCACAGGCGTTTAACACTACGAATCAGAATAGTTCTTGAATACATCAACACAGTGATAAGACCTAAACGCAATATCTGTGAAATAAACGGTGCAGAAAATGAGTCTGTGAACTGGCAGTTTCTCCAAACACTTGTGCCGGATTATAAAAGGTAGTTGTGCTCACGAGCTGACAATTGTGATACATTCGCCCTTGTATTGTCATCAGATTTTTGTATAAAGTATAGAAAGACACTAAGATATTCTCAGTTATCGATGCTGTTCCCTCAGATTATCGATCTGCTCTACAGAACTAAAACGAACAAAAATGTACCAGAACGAGTGCGGCTGTTGTCGAGCTATGAGGTAACTAATATAAAAATTAACGTGTTTCAGTAGCTTGGAATAAATGCACCGAAATACAGAAATTTGCGTTTCAGTTATCTCTGCAAGATTCGCTAAAAATAATTTTTTTCTTGGATAAATACGTAGCGATATACGGGACTCATTTAAAGAAGAAATCAGCGAAATGCTGCGTTTGGAGCTTAGCTTTGTTTGGTGCTGAAACTTGTGCGCTTCGGAAAGTAGACCAGAAGTACCTTGAAAGTTATGGAATGTGGTGCCGGAGAAGGAAGGAGAAGACCGGATGGACCCATTGCATGAAGAATGAAGAAGTATTACATAGGGTCAAGGAGAAAAGGAACATCCTAAATAAGTAGTTAGGGAAGAAAGGAAAGCTAGCTGTATTTGGACACATCTTTCGGCTGCCTTCTAAAACACGTTTCTGAAGAAAAACTAGAAGGGAGGAGAAGAAGATGAAGAGGATGTAAGCGGCTACTGGATAACCTTAAGAAAATTATAAGGTACTGTAACTTTGAAAGACGAAGTACTAGATCGCACTGTCTGGAGAACTCACTTCGGAAGAAACTGTGGGCCTTTCCTAAGCCAGAGCGCGTGACGATACGAGTTGCGCGCAGGAACTTTTGTAGATCAGTGTCAGTTTGCGTTATGTAATCGTCATGTAAAGTGTCAGTTAATGTTGTCTTATCACCAAAAGCGCGATGTTTTAATACTAAGACGATAGGTGACATCGACTGAAGAAGTTGTTACACAAATAAGCAGCATTAAGCACTCTAATCGTGGCAAAAGACAGCAAAATAAAATACACGAAAATAAACAGATCTATAACAAATTTAGAACAAGATTTTTATAGCGGATGGACAGTTGTTTGAAGGGGTTCAGAAAGTTAAAGTATTTAGGTTCCTTGATAAACTCCAAAAATGTAAAAAGTGAAGATATAAATTTAAGGATTGCGGCAAGTGATAGATGTTTCTGTAGTTTAGGACAAACGTTTAGGTCTAGAGCTTTAAGTAAAACAATTAAAATTGCATTATATAAAACTATGGTGAAGCCAGTTGTAGTGTATGGAAGTGAAACATGACCTTTGACAGATATGGATATGAGAAGACTGAATACATAGGAGAGGAAAATGGGGAAGAAGGATATGTGGACCAGTGGTAGGACAAGTAATGTGGAGAATAAGAACTGATCAGGAATGGCGGGAGGTATATGAAGATCTAAACATAATAGCAGATATTAAAAACGAAGAGACTGGAATGGGTTGTACATGTAGTAAGAGTGGATCATGGAAGGGTAGTTAAGAGAACGTTTGATAGTAAACCGGAAGGAGAAAGGGAATGAAATAACCTAGAATGAGATGGTTGGAAGGCGAAGGTTACAAGATGGCGACAAAAGGCAGTCGGCATTGAAGACTGGCCGTTTGTAATTAAGGAGGCCAGGGCTGTCAGAGGCTTCGAGAGGGTGGAAGAGTTTAAATATTTGGGAACAACTTTAACAAATCAAAATTCTATTGCGGAAGAAATTAAGAGCAGATTGAGGTCAGGAAATGCTTGCTATCATTCGATGCAGAACTTTTTCTCTTCCAGGTTGCTATCCAAAAATTTAAAGATCAAGATATATAGAACTATAATCTTGCCTGTTGTTTTGTATGAGTGTGAAGCTTGGTCGCTGACATTGAGGGAGGAAAGGAAGCTGAGGATGTTTGAGAACATGGTGTTGATGAGAATATTTGGACCTAGGAGGGACGAAGTGACGGGGGAATGGAGGAGACTGCATAACGAGGAGCCAAATGATTTGTACTCCTCACCCGATATTGTGCGGGTGATAAAATCGAGAAGAATGAGATGGGCTGGGCATGTGGTGCGTATGGGTGAGGAGAGAGGAGTGTATAGGGTCTTGGTGGGGAAACCGGATGGAAGGAGACCACTGGGGAGACCTAGGCGTTGATGGTGGATAATATTAGGATGGATCTCCAGGAGGTGGGATGTGGGTATATGGACTGGATTGGACTGGCCCAGGATAGAGATAGGTGGCGGACGCTTGTGAGTACGGTAATGAACCTTCGGGTTCCGTGAAATGCGGGGAATTTCTTGACTAGCTGCAAACCAGTTAGCTTCTCAAGAAGGACTCCGCACCATGCAGTGAGTAAGTAAGTAAGTAAGTAAGTAAGGGCTGTCAGAGGGCCATATAGCCAAGGAATGAGTGAGTGAGTGAGTGACAGCGAGTGAGTGAGTGAGTGAGTGACTGCAAGTGAGTGAGTGGGTGAGTAAGTAATTAAGTAAGTAAGCATCAGAAGCCGAATGTGTCGACAAACTTTCGCGAAACTGCCTTATTTTAATTGCGTGGAAATCCTTCAACAGTTTCGAGTTAATACTTCCGGAGAGATGAACACCCAGACAGGCAATGTGAATTTAATAGGCGCATTTGTAATCTCAGTTCTGTAAGCCCTATGAAGGAAGACTGTGCGTATTCAAATTCAGATTTTTCATATTAATTCTATTGTTTTCCTTTAATGAATAGCATCTATAATTCGTGGTTTTACTCAGCTTTGTGTCATCATAACAAAAGTAACGTTCCCGAAGGATAAAATTGTTTGTGTCAGTTGCTTGACAGCGGACCGCAAAATTGCATTAACAACAGGTTAAAAAATGCAAGAAGGGCATAACGATTTTGAAGCCTCAGACGGCGGTACGCAATAGGATCGCAGATACGTTTGAAAAAGCAGCTTCATTTTCGGTGTCTCCGGCCCAGCAGTGTGTTTGTGTACCATTATGCATATTGTGAGTTTAGTGACATGGTATTTGAAATATTCCAAGGTGGTAAGTTTGTGGTATCCTGCAAAGTGTGGGAGAATAATTTGTTAAACCTGTGAATAAGTGATGACATAACTGGTCAATCGTATCTGTATAATATATATTACGCACCGTCAATACACAACGGACATCAAACAAGATGCAATAATTACAATTAGGTGATATTTGGCTACATGTTTCGGCCGTGACCGGCCATCTTCAGGCCAACTAAGAACAACAAAAAATATTACTCAATCGGATCCCATTTCGTTCACATTAAACATTGTTTAATGTGAACGAAATTGAATCCCATTGAGTAATATTTTTACTGTACCTTAATTGTTGTTCTTAGTTGGCCTGAAGATGGCCGGTCACGGCCGAAACATGTAGCCAAATATCACCTAATTGTAATTACTGCATCTTGTTTGATGTCCGTTGTGTATTGACGGTGCGTAATATATATTATACAGATTTGATAATACACAACGGGATGGCCTCTCTCTCTCTCTCTCTAAAAAAAAAGGACAATCGTAGTTGCATTATATATTTTGTTGTCTGCAGTATAATTTTAGACGGAGTTATAGTTAATGGAAAAGGGATTTATTTAAGGTCTGTAGTCAGTGAATTTTACTGATTACCTTCAGGTTTACGTTTAATTGGCGTGGCCAGTTTGTGAGCAGGGCACAGAGCTTGTTAGGCACCGAGAGAAGAGACGCGTCTAAGTTCAACGAACAAAGACCATTAGAACGTATGTTAGGTCATAGATAACTCCACGGTCAAAGTCTTGGATTTTATTTTTGGGGTTTATTTTACGAAGCTCTCAGTGTCTGGGATTATTGAGCGTCGACGGCAGGAAGGTTTGTCAAAGATTAATTGGAAAGGATTCGGAAGGGAATGTTAGTAGTGTTGTCGACGTAATATGCGGCAACTTGCCTGGAGGGGATGGTAGAAGCAAAGAAGGCTGTTAAGGCTGAAACTGCTACAGCATACATCCCGAACACAAGTGTAGAAATTTAGCCCTGCAGCAACCTGCTCGGTCTGATGGCATTTGTGCTTGTAGCTTGTGACAGTGTTGTTTTTGGTAATGATGGTGGTGTTGGTGTTAATTATAGTCGTTACGCTGTTGATGGTGGTTCTGTTTTTGGTGGCGGATGCGTTGGGGGTGAGTATTGTACTATAATTGGTGGTAGGTGTATCGATGGTGATGGATGTGTTGCTTATGTTAATGGTTACGGTGATTGTTGTGTGTGTGGTGCTGGTAGTCATCTTTGCGTTGACCGTGACACTGGTACTGGTGTTTAGTCCTGATAGAGGGTTTGTGAGTTGAGGTTGTTACATAGCTGGTGGTATCTGTGTTGAGGTTGTTTCATTGTTGAGTTGAGGTTGTTACATTGTTGATGTTGGATGTGTTGAGTTGAGGTTGTTACATTGTTGGTGGTGGATGTGTTGAGTTGAGGTTGTTTCACTGTTTGTAGTAGTTGCGTTGAGTTGAGGTTGTTCCACTGTTGGTGGTATCTGTGTTGAGTTGAGGTTGTTACATTGTTGGTGGTAGCTGTGTTGAGTTGAGTTTGTTACATTGTTGGTGGTAGCTGTGTTGATTTGAGGTTGTTTCATTGTTGGTGGTAGGTGTGTTGAGTTGAGGTTGTTACATTGTTGGTGGCAGCTGTGTTGAGTTGAGATTGTTTCATTGTTGGTGGTAGCTGTGTTGAGTTGAGGTTGTTACATTGTTGGTGATAGCTGTGTTGAGTTGAGATTGTTTCATTGTTGGTGGTAGCTGTGTTGAGTTGAGGTTGTTACATTGTTGGTGGTAGCTGTGTTGAGTTGAGATTGTTACATTGGTGGTAGCTGTGTTGATTCCGGTATTTGTGGCGAGTGTGTTGATGGGATGTCTGTGTTGCTAGTGGTTTTCGATACGTTACTGATTCTAGTTGTGGCTGAGTTGATGGTGCTGGGTGTGGCTATTCTAGTATAGATAAGGATGGTTGAGGGCTTTATGAAAATATTTATATTTAATTTATGTCTGAAACAGACGTGAAGCATAATGTTAGTAACAGTTGTATGTAACTTGGCCTTGGGCGACTGCCACGTGTGTCTGTATGGCCCCTTGTAGATTTTACTTTCCGACTTCAGTCTATAGATTTTGACAGACATTTCAGCTTTTGAAACGCTGTTTACTAACTTTTTAACAACGCGTAAAATTAATATTCCGCCAAGGTACGATTTGTAGAACGAGGTAATTTTACGTCTTATTCCAACAAACTTCGCTCCTGCACGACAGACGGAGGGGCAAACTGTGTTGTCCGAAGTTTTGGAGCCTTCGCACCTTGGAACGGGAGTCAGTCTGACGGCAAGAAATACACAAGCTGCCTGGGATGAGTCACTCCCCTCACCGCAGCTATACACCGGGGGTCTACCTTCCCGGGCCATTATATCCTGATGAATTGCCTCGTAAAATTTGTCAGACACAACTAATTCTTGATACCGACCCAGGTAGGACCTATACACTAACATGTTGTGTGAATAATTTACCTCGCCTTTTGAGAAAAGGGCAGCTAGAACAACGGAGAAAGAACAGACAATGTTACAAATCATAATAAATTAGTAAAAGCTTGTAATTAAATTACACGCGTGAAGGGGTCGGCGTTCTTATGCGATATTACTCTCATGGTGTTAATTTTACTGTAGCTTTAAAGATTAAATCACTCTCTCTCTCTTTCTTTTTTTAACTACGTGTTGTAACAATAAAGATAATGCTGTTTACGTCCGGGATGTACATCTTAGCATCACGATCTTGTGGCCGATGGAACGCATACGGTTTGCGACGACGTTTGATATTGTCTTTTAGGACCCGCAGTTTACCAGTATTATACACTTAACAAATTGGTATTGGTTGTTCGCTCTGTAATATTATTTCAAATGACAGAACCCTCTTTCCGATAAAAAAAAACAATGGGTTTGTGTAATGTCTGTGTAATAAGAATAATACTTACTTACTCCATGGTGCAGAGTCCTTCTTGAGAAGCTAACTGGTTTGCAGCTAGTCGAGAAATTCCCCGCATTTCACGGAACTCTAAGGTTCATTACCGCACTCACAAGCGTCCGCCACCTGTCTCTATCCTGGGCCAGCCCAATCCAGTCCATATACCCACACCCCACCTCCTGGAGATCCGTCCTAATATTATCCACC
>Ga0123352_10003102_pt1 | contig 23829 bp, 14 predicted proteins | sample TergutLab28metaG_FD_89700 | JGI IMG/M metagenome (GOLD analysis project Ga0123352, IMG submission 89700) | Labiotermes labralis P1 segment gut microbial communities from Petit-Saut dam, French Guiana - Lab288 P1 | ecosystem: Host-associated > Arthropoda: Insects > Digestive system > Gut ...
ATGCTTCCAGCATACCTCAACGGTAATATCAGATAACAAGTAACTTTAATAGGCACAGGAGACTCCCTGAAGATGGTTTTATAAAGTAAACCGAAACATGTCGGAGTTTTAAATAATTTTATATTTTATCTTTTAATATTTTAATGTATTTGCTTCAATATTAACTGATATACAAGTGCATGAGTTGGTAAAAAAATAAAGTAAAGTGATTATTGTTACTATATTCAGCATCGTATAAAAGTTATACAGGGAAATCCATAGAACTGCAGCTCTGTCTCTCCCCTTTAAAGAGACGTACTGTGCAAAGGCAATCATTTGGTTAAACGCCAGTATGGTCTAGTGACCACAGATACGACATGGGTGCGGATGGTTTTATCGTAACGGGAAAAAATAATAACATTTGTGGTCGTTTAGAAGTTTTCATCGAATTTAACCATTACACAATCGTTACAGACGGACAGTAAAATCTACAGGACTAAATTTATAAGCAGATAAACAACTCTATATATAATTACGCCCTGTTCTGTGCCAATGACATCCGGACACACTATTCCACCGTGCAGTACTGGCAGACTACTGTCGTCACAGCAAACAGAAATATTGATGTTGATTTTAAATGAAGCATACGTCAACCGCCCGAGCAGGCAGTTCGGAAACTGATGATGTGTCGAGCCAATTAACGTTTAATTTATACTCGTATATCATTTACGGAGCGAGACGGTCGAGTGGGCGGAATTCATACTTAGCGTACAAGGAGTATTGAGTTCAAATCTCGAATCGTAGACTAGCCCTCCTTTAACTTAGATTTCAACGCAGTTTTTCCCCTTCCTGTAAGCCAGATTTCGGCACGTACCTTAAATTACGCAAGGACAGCTTTATGTAACTTACTTCCCATTCTATTATTCACCAATTGTTCTATCAAGTCACGCTGTAGGCTATAAACTGAGTTAGTGGCAGCATTGTTAAGGATTCAAGTGGTCACAAACAGGACACTGAACCAGTTCCCAGAATTCGATCTTATTCTCGAATATTAAGGAAAATAATATGACAATCGAATAGACTGCAGGCAACTCTGATTTAGCATTAGACACTGCTGTTCAAGTATGAATACCAGTAACGTAACGGTTTACACTTTTTAATATTTCCATAAAACTGGATCAGAAATATATTCTTACAAGGTCCGACGGGTTGTACGATGACAAAGGATGGAAAAAAGTAGCTTCGGCCGAAACACAAACATCATAGCTATCAAAGTGCACGGCGTCACGCCTCAAAAAAAACTCCAATCTTGACACACAAAGCCGGCAGAACTTCAAATCTTCAGCACAAATACCACAAATGTGTAAGTTAATTTTTTAGAGATCCTTAAAACTTAGAGCATCCAAACCCCAGTACCTGGCAGATGGTGTCTTATAAGCCGTACTCTTTAACCCGGGAAAGTATAGGACGTGCTGGCGGTGTCATCGGTCGCTACTTCGCATTGAAGTCATTCTCTTTATGGCGCGCAATCGCGCGATACCAAAAACGTCCTGTAGAGTTTGTAAGAATAACAAACTTAGCTTCGGTTTTGCACATTCAGCCAGAAAGATTCATTTAGTAGTGCAGCAACTTTAATATTTCATTCTGTGGCTCTGCAGCCCAGAGCGGGCCATGGTTTCCTCACATTTTTGAGGTTCCTACACATAACGACACACCACACTCGGTAGGACTCCTCTGGACGAGTGATCAGTTCGTCGCATAGATCTCTACCTGACAACACACAACATTCAGAACAGACAAACATCCATGCCCCCGGTGGGATTCGAACCCACAATCTCAGCAGGCGAGCGGCCGCAGATCCACGGCTTAAACCGCGCGGCCACTGGGACCAGCTTTGTTTAATACTGCGTAAATATTTTAGCAGCTGGACTTAAAAAAACTTGAAGTAAACAATAACTACAGAACACTAAACCTGCGTGACAGAATAACATCACCTCCTTGCAGGTTATTGCTCATGTACGTAATTCAGTTCTCCATGAAGGAACATTGTATCTGGATCAGACGGATTTCATACAAAGCCGATCCCGTGGGCGCGCGGTCAAAAGCGTGGATCTGCGGTCGCTCACTTGCTGGCATTGCGGGTTCGAATCCCGCCGGCGGCACTGAAATCTGTCTGTTGTGAGTGCTGTGTAATGTCAGGGAGAGGACTCTGCGTCCGGCTGATCACTCGTCCACAGGAGTCCTATCGAGTGTGTGTGTGTGTGTGTGTCACTGTGTGTGATCAGGTACAGCAATAACCCTCTACACGTGAAGCGAGTAGGTAGATAGAAGTTACGATACGACATAAAAACTTCTTACAAACGGATAAGTTAATTACTGACAAAATGAACACGTTTTGCATTTACGGAAGAACATTAGGTACGACGAAGTACTTATGAGTTTGTATGAGTGTAAAATTTGTTTTTGACCATAAGGAAGGCAGGGTATGAAGTTATATGAAAACAAATCTGTGTGCTGAATATGTGGATCTAAGAGGCAGGAAGTAAAATGAGGCTGGAGAATTCTTCACGTAGAGGAATATCATAATTCATAATAATGTTCAAAGACATTATTAGAGTAATAAATTCCAAGAGGTTGATATGGACGGGGTGCTTATCACACATTGACAGATATGAAATGCTTACAAAAACTGGAGGGAAAACCTGCAGGGAAGAGACTGTTTGGGACAGACTACACGTAATTTGAGAACAACGTTAAAATACGCCTTACAACAAAAATCATGTGAGGGTTTGGAATGGTTTGCTCTTTCTCAGTATAAGGGCTAATAGCGGGCAGTTGTAAACATGGTACATAACTTGGTCATTTATGAAATCAACTAAGCTCACTTCTGATATACAACGTTACAGTACTTCATAACGTCTACATGTTTCGACATATAATTTTTGCCATTTTGCCGCGATGATAGCAAGATTACATGTCGAAAGAATAGGAGTAATAAAAGGCTGTAATTTTGCGTGTATCGTGAATGCATTTGGTTGATCTTAATTTAATTAAAATGCACTTTCATACTTATTACTTACTTATTTACTTACTTACTTACTTACTTACTTACTTACTTAGTCACTCTAAGAAGCAGCATCCTTCTTGAGGAGCTAACCGGTTCTCACCTAGTCTAGACATTCCCCGCCTTATATGGAACCAGAAGTTTCGTGCCCGCGTTTATAAGTGCCCGCTACATGTCCCCATTCAGAGTGACAACAATACAGTCCGTGACCCCCATTCCACTTCTTGAAATCCGTTTTAATATTATCCTCCCATCTATGTCTGGTTCTTCCAAGTGGTCACTTTCCCTCCGGTTTCTCCACCCAAACGTTGTACAGAACATACCTCTCCCCCATACGTGCTACATGCCTCGCCCTTTTCATTCTTCTTTATTTGATAACTCGAATATATTTGGTGAGAAGTACAGATTATAAAGCTTCTCATAATGAAGCCTCTTCCAATGCCCTCTTACCTCGTACCTCTTAGAACCAAATATTCTCAACACCCTATTCTCAGACACCCTCAGCCTACATTCTTCCCTCAATGTAAGCGACAATGTTTCACACCCATACAAAACAGCAGGCAAAATTAGGTTCTGTACATCCTAATCTTTATATTTTTGGATAGCAAACTTGTAAGCAATCGATCCTACACAGAATATTAACAAGCATTCCATGACTTCCATCTGGTCTTAATTTCTTCCTGAATAGAATTCATATCGTTAAGGTTGCCCCAAAATATTTTAACTGCCCTACCTTTTCAAAGGAACAATTATAAATCTTCATAGTGTGATTTCGTCCGGCATTCTGATCTCGATATATAACCATGTACTTAGTTTTGTCAGCATTTACTTCTATTCCAGTCTCCTTACTACCGACTAGCAGAGCTTCTGCGTTTCCCTTTACAGAATGTATGCTTCCGCCCAATATATTAATATCATCAGCATAAACCAGACCCTGACGTGTACCATTTAATTTAAAGCCATCCTGGTTTACCTGATCCCTCCCAATGGCGTACTCTACAGCAAAGTTGAAAAGCAATGACGATAAAGTATCTCCTTGCTTCAAACCTCTCCTAATAGGAAACAGGTCACACAAATACTTTCCTACCCTGACTCTGCTATACGTTTCATTCAGACACAATTTTATTAGCCTTACCAGTGTGAAAGGGATACCAAACTCAAAGAGAATATTATACAAGCCTCCATCCTACCTGAATCATAAGCTTTCTTGAATTCTACAAAGAGCTGAAGTACTGACTCATTGTATTCACATTTTTTCTTAAGAATTTCCCAAATTTATAATATAAGATCAGCAGTTGACCTGTTGCGTCGAAATCCACAATGAAAATCCCCAATAATTTCCTCTGCATCTTGACAGCAGGATAATGGATAAAATTTTGTAAGTAGTCGACAAAGTGATGTGCCTCCATACTTAATTCAGTCTTCTTTTTTCACCCTTCTTGTATATGGGTACAATGATTGACTCCTTCCACTCCTCAGGAAATTCCTTATTATTCCTAACAGAAGAAGTAAGTTTACGGATCTCAGCGCGAATTTTTCCATCCTGTGCAATTAATATGCAAGGAATGAAAAATTTCGAGATCGTAATTAACATTCATATTCCAAGAACACCGAGATTTCTTTACTATTGGCCTCTGAGGAAGGATTTTACTCATGAAATTAGCTACTCGTGGATCATACTCCGTAGAAGTAAGGAAGGAACCCCGTGCTAAATATTTTGAACAAGTCTTAATTCCACTTAATTCCTGTCCGTCTAGTTCGTGAGGTCAAGGCGGTAGTCAGTAATGACCTGTATATGTGCTGGAAGCTTGGTGTTTCTACTTTGTTAAGTACTGCAGCGTGCGCCTCACTCCAGTGGACTTAATATCTAAACTCCCCTCTTCCTCCGCCAATATCCTCCCTAACACCGACACTGATCCTAGCTTGGAAACTTTACCTCTCACCTCAAATGTTGTAATATCCCAGCCATTTTTAAAGCCTGTAGCTCTGTATGTAAACAGAAACACATGGTGCAAACCAGATGATCATGTGGGTCAGATGTTCAGAATTACAGATTGCACTGCACGCATGTACATGCAGTATCAACGTCCTCGCGTCAGCCATAGTTGTGAAATTTAGTGTTTGAAGTTACACAGCAGCGCCAGACATAAGTCAGATTGAAACGTTACACAAAATACTTGGCTACACCAGCGGACAAAACGGCTGGATTTATCAGAGTTTTTTACATTTATACCCTTACAACGAGGACATAAAATGCAATCTGCCTTCTTCTGGGATATTACGCAGTAAAGAGTGGTATTTCCATAACGACCTGTCGGAAAATCCTACGGGCCTAATCTTCAAGGGTCAAGAAATCGTCGGTTTTCTTGGCCGAGAATTTGTCCCGAAACATCAGTAAGGAACTACCATTATATGCTGCGTAACATCCCAGAAAAGCGAAGATCTAATACACACTGTATCGCGGCGGAAGGCTGAAATCACTACACAAGATGTGCTAAAACCCACAGAACCTATATCTACAATGCTACAAGGAACTTTTGCCTACGGTCTCCCTTTCCGCGTTTGCCAATCTCCTCATCCAGCACTGCTTGGATGAGGGACTTCGCCGATCGCAAGACCTTGACCCTCACAGGACGACAGTTCTGCAGCGCTAGATCTTTCAGAGCGTGCAGATTATCAATTCGTGAATTACAATATTTGAAATTTTTTTACAGGTGGATTTTAACAGAACTGAAATCGAAACATTCCGGCGTGTCATGGTTCAGGTGGTTAACTGTCGGGCTCTCACCACGCAGGCCTGGCCTAGATCCCAGGCCAGTCAACGTGCAATTTGTGGTGGATGAAGTGGCATTTGGGCCAGCTTTATTCCAGATATTTTCGTTTTCCCCTGTCAGTTTCATTCCACCAATCTTCCATACTCATGTTTAATTCACCTACCACCAACACTACATAATTTATAAACCTGTAACAGTTCGCTAATACTGAATTCCCTGCTCCGGTTACTAAAAAGGCAGCTAGCGGATCCCACGTCCCTTGCTCAGGGGCGATGCAGGGGAGTGTCAATACGTCTCCTGAGATACCCAACCGTTATCGAATCAAGGACAAACACTTGCTTCCTTTGGATAACTGCTACAGGATTTATTGCAGATTAAATTGGTTCAAGTAGATTTAAAGTTGATAAAATTCGCATACACAAATTTCACTACTGGTGCTGGTCATGGATTGCTAATATGCAGAACGCAGTGATTATTACAGAAGCTGTCCTTCGCTGTACGCTTGTTCCCATCAACTGCACTCGTCCCTAGCACAGCCTCGATCACAGCAGATTCTACACTAATGACAACATTCTAACAAGCAAAGTCTGTCGAGGAGCTTAGATCACTGGTAAAAATTACTATGAAAAGGGTTAAAAAGGCAATTTACTTAAAGGGCAAGCCAAGGGCCAGCTAAAGTTTTACACCAATCACAGGGTAGCCCTAACACTTACAGCTCCTAAAATTACTATACTCAGAAATACAATTAATATCTGCATCATGAAGTGTTACAGTCGACAGGGCGTTTCTTTTACGTTTACCTGAGCACTGAATCGTCACGAAAAGTCTCGGTGGGTGCAGGCATTCCATGCGATAAAGTTGCCGTGTTCGGTGCGGCGATAAAAGAAACATTCTGTATCATTCGGGATAGTAGTACCGCTGGCACGAGAATAATAGGTGGAACGCTTCCGTTGTGTGTTTAAGAGATTCATCGTTCACTAAGTAGAATAAGACACAAAAATTTTTTCCAATGCCGTATTGCGGTGACGACTTAATTTCGTTTATCGAGGGTGATGGGCCGCCGTTTGTAAGCTGGAGATGTGCGCAGAAACCTGTGTATATACTCATGTAAAATGTCCGTCATATTCAACCATTATGAATAAAAATGACACAGTTCGACGACGAGTAATTTCAAGCGTCCGAAGCGGTGCGACATCTTCGCGCTTTTCGGATGTCAAGGAGCGTCGATTGGTAGTTAGTTACCGACGTTTCGTGACACCCTATAGTCCCATCTTAAAGGATCGAGCAGTCCAGCAATAATCCTTGAACAGCTTGGCCGTTGAACATTGGACCGACAGGTTTTTCCGAAACTACGCTACGTAACATACAAGAAATGATATCTCATGGCTGGACTATGTCTCATAAAATTAATTAGTGCCAAATTTCTTGAAGATCCGCTCAGCATTTCTCAAGTTGTTAATTGGGTAAGACGGTGCTCTGTATGGGGCGTAAGTGCGCCTTCCAACGCCTATATCTGCATACCAAGCGGATTGTCAGCAACTATCACATTTTTCGAGTGACAGAATGCAGCGTAAGCTTTACACAGAGCAGCCATTGTGAACTACAATATGCACACTTTTGATACACAAACGCCTAACTTCTTATATTTCTATCGTGTCATTTACAATTACTCTACGCCGATTATTATGTCATTTCGATTTACATTTTCCCCTTGTGCTTAACTATCCGTCTCAATTTTCTTACTTCATCCAACGTCGCCTTTATGTACTCCTATTTTCTCTTCTTCACTTATGATTTGTATAACACTAAATGCAACTTCAATTTGACTGCGTTCTGCATTCTCTCACGCTAATTGCAGCAAATAAAAAATGCAAAAGACATTTGTTTGTCCTTGGTGTTTAGCATACGTTAGGTTACTGACGGAGGAAGTCGACGCACTCAAATGCTTTCGTGAAATACGTTGATCCAACATCAAGAAATACGTAATATTAGCGAAGGGCTTCTTTCTTATTTGAAGTTGAGATAATTAGTAAGAAAGAAATTCTACTTTGTGAATTTTAATGGAATTCAGAACACTCGTTAGTGAATATATGTTATATTACGTAATAACCTGCCAGCGTCGTGACTCAGTTATAGATGTATATTCTCGTAAGTTGAAAATTACTGCCTAATGAAACGTTCCGCCGCGCAGCGCTCAAATTTACGAACGTTTTGGAAAAACGTATTAACTTCCATCTTCAGAATACGCCCCTGGAAAAAGGCGATATTTTTCGCAACAGTACGTGAAGAAGTTATGTTATTAGAAGCCTAGATGCCATCCCATTCCACGGGAAAAAATCTTCATAACTGTGACATTACGTCACATCTATTCTTGTAAGATTTTTTTTTTTTTGAGAAAGTTAATGGCACGAAAAAATGATAGGGATTTCCCTGTGTAAATTTAACATACAGTGGTGATATTTTGAAAAACATAACAAAATAAGAAAAGGATATTTCACACTGCCATACCGATGTAGGACCCACTTGAAACTGATTGCAACATTATTCTGTCCGGTTAACTTCTATAGACAAAGTTTCAAGGACAAATACAACACTTTGGTAGAAATACTGGAACAGTTTCACCCCAGTATACACACAATATCACTTCAGACCTTTTATCACACTTCAAGGGCTACAACGAAACAGTCCAGCTACAATTTCAAAACACAACTCGTCTTCCCATAACATTCCCCCAAACATCACCAAGACATCGATACTGACTACTGTAACTGGGTCGTGCCATACCTCAGGCGGTTATTAGCCGGCCTGGTTCAATTCCAGGCCAGACCGTCTGAGGTTTATGAAGGACACAATGGGATAAGGACAAGTTTTCCTGCGAGTCCTATAGCTTTCTTTGTCAGTATCACTCCACCAAAGCTCCAAACTTCGTCACTCAGCTACTAACGACGCTACACAATCTTAGCAAATGACAACTAAGTTTAAAACACATTTGAAAAACTATTGTAATAGGACAAGCAGTCTGAAAGTAGCATACAGTTCTCAGCCGACATTTCAGTAAATCAGTCACTTTTGGCGTTGCTTGATACAGGTTTCATGCACCTCGCGTCAAAATCTATAAACAGTGACTTCAGTTCAAGAATGAAATAAATTTACACTCTTAAATGATTCATTCCCTTGTGGTGGTGGTGATGATGATGATGATGATGACGATGATAATAATAATAATAATAATAATAAAGAAAAAGGCACCGTCGATCACAACTACGGATATATATATATATATACATATATATAATAAACATCCTCACGTAATCTGGGAGCCCCAAATTCTTGGAACCCTCTAGGCCTGACCGGGCCTGTAATGGGACTGCCGTATATATATATATATATATATATATATATATATATATACTTATGTGGAATACTATTTTAGGTATACTAAAAAACTTTAATTTGCTTAGGACATAATATCTAAATATACTAAGAACGTATACTGCTTAGTATATTTAGATGTCGGTATTACCCGAAGATGATCAATTTCAGCTGAAAAACGTCGTAAGCAAATTTTCCGTATATAAAAAAATAAATATAAACATATAGGCCTAATAAACTAATAAACATCTGTGGTTGTGATCGAAGACAGTACAATCTAAACGACAATGTCAATATATTATTGTTAACATGAAAAAACTGCATTCGCATCCAATTTTTCAACCTCTCTATTGCGGAGTGTGCTATTTCGCTTTCAGTACGTACATTTCAGTGATCCTGCGTCAGATTCAATTCCAGGGCCCGAGCTTCAAGAGAACAAAGGAACGAACGGACTTGGTGATGGGGGGGGGGGGCCGGAGGTGGAGGAGGAGGTGGAGGAGAACTTGAGAGAAAAGAAAACACTGAGGTCAATCTGAGTTGTAGTTTATGTGACGCGGCATAGAAATATTCTGAAGTTTCGAATGTCATCATATACCCGGAAAAGCTTTCAGCACAGATAAACACAAAACAGGAAATTCAACCAACGTGTCGTTCGAGAAAATAAATTATTTTGAAGACAAAAACATAGAAGCCAGTCAATGCAGCTCCTGGAAGTAGTTCAAATAAAACACGGTAGATCGCATTTTGCTAAGGAGATGCATACTTCCGCAGGGAAATCTGCACTGCAGAGACCACTTGGCCACTTGGGACCCTTGAAAAAGGGCACATGAAAGTATAATGTAGGGTACGTTACGAAAAACGACGGGAGTGTATGAAATAGATCAAACTGACCGACTATTGCGAACAAGGTAACATCGTCTGTGGCTGTTATTTTAAACAGGGACTTCCCGGACCAGGCGATTAGATATTCAGAAATAAGAAATATGCCAACTGCCAACCAGGATTACAATCTGACAGCTATCAGAAATCAGTACTTAAAAAAAACACATGTTTAACCAGGAGGGCACAAGACAGCCGCTTTGCTCACAACAACCACTAGGAAGTAAAGATTCGCTAGTCATACTAATCATCCCACAAATGTAAAATTAAAAAGCAACCACAATAATAATTATTATCAATAACGTTTTATAATTATAAGAAATTTAGTAGCATTCCATATCAAAAATTACCCTATGACATTGCTTTAGGTTCCGTCAATTGGTGTTCGGGATGGCAAACAACCAACTAACTAACTAACCAGCTAACCGAAAGACTAGCCAACTAAATCCATTCTGTCTTGAGAAGCTAAAAGACCTTCAACCCCAAGAAATTCTCCGCATTGTATTGGACCAGGAAGTTCATCAACGCATTCGCAGGTGCCGGCCACCTGTACTTATCCTTAGCTAGATAAATCCATTCCATGCCTCACCCCACTGTTTGAAGAACCATCTTAACATTATTTTACAATCAATGCTTAGGTCCTCCAAGTGGTTTCTTTCCCTTAGATTTCCCCACCAAAGCCCTGCATGATGCTCTCCTCTTCCTCCTACGTGCTGCATGTCCAGTCCATTATATTCTTCTTGATTTGATCACCTGAATAGTATTTGGTGAGCAGTGCAGGTCACAAAACTCATCGCCATGTATTCTTCTCCATTCTTTTGCTGCCTCGACCGTCACAGGCCCAAATATCTACCTTCGAGCTGTTCAGTGATGTATTTAGGCATCTGAGATTATACAAAACAGACATTAAGTAATAAATATTACTTAACAAAGTATTTTAACATAAGGATGATCATGAGATATTTTCTTCTTACGAAAATTCTTGACCCTCCTTCCGGTAAAATCAGAGGCTCGAGACGAACTTCTGGATGAATACCCACGAATTTGAAAGATGGACGAAACGCGATGCTGACCAGGCGACATTCACCTACCGTCGACTGTGGGGAATTAACATCGTGTTTCTGACACACCGAGCAAAGAACTGTGCTATACACTGACACATAATCTCGGCGCAGCACAATCGAACATCAGCTTCTATTCTGTTACGCCTGCAAATCGCCACATTGCGTCACATTCATTGCTGACCTGTACCTATACAGCACCAGTCCACATAGGAATTCCTGTAGCGATTATATCCGGAAATTCGCCAATGCGATTAAAAGTGAATTTGAATGGAACAATTAAATGACCTCCCCCCTTCCTACAGAGCAATCAATTTTCAGTATATGGTGGTATATATTGTGTGTGTATTCAAGAGACACACAGACAGCGAGAGAATAAAGTAAAGTATAGATATACAGGCGGAAACATACAGTACATGTGACTGAAAGAAACGTGAACAGACTTGGAAACAATAGTCCTCTTACACCATACGGGATTACCGCGCAAACCGTAAACCAGAATTGAACACCGCACCCCCTCTGTGAAGGAATGGGGCACGGTACATTGAAAAGACGCGGAATTCTCTTAAGCTTCAGTTCGAAACATTCTGGGTCATTTGGAATTAAAAATGAAAATGTGTACATTTTCTCGAATGATTTTCCAAGTTTCGAAAGTTAGCTTAACAAACTAATTCATGTCTACAGCTTCAAAGAATACAACAAATATTTGTACATTTATTGTATGGCCTAATAATATCTGAATTACAAATGTCGCTTTATAGATTAACCAGAAGTTGTAGCCTTCCATCTCGCTAACCTCTTACACGTAACTTCTACATTTGATGACACTGAGTGAAACTGCAGAATGTCAGGCGGAAACACTTAAATATCGACGAAAGGGGAGGTTATTTTAGGTCCAAAAGAATCATTTAGTCATACAAATCTATCCAAATGCGAAGTGGCAAGTTCTAACCTGAAATCTGACAGACGCGTATCTGTTCAAAGTATTGCACCGAGCTTTATGGAATCTAAAAGTTATTGAAGTATTCGCAGCAGATCGCATCGCAGCCACTGGACCCAACCATGATCCAGCTGAGTCCAATCCACATTCACACATTTTTGACAGACCGTTTTCATATTAACCTCCCAAGTGGCAAGTGGTCTCCTGCTTGCAGGATTCACTACTGATATAATGTACGAATATTTCATTTCCCCCCTGTGCGGTAGACGACCCCCCATTCCCATCTTATAAAACTGTTGTACTGTAAAGACTTATTTGATAATACGTTTAGGTTATTAACCTCCTAATTAACAACGGATGATTTTTTTTGATTCATTACGTCGGAGAATGAGAGGTACGGGGCGTGAGGCATGGATGGAGAAGAGGAGGGATGGATACAGGGTTTGATGCGGAAGCCTGAAGAAAAGAGACCATTTGGTAGACTCTGGTGTAGATGGAACGATAATATAAATTTGATATTAAAGAAATCTGGCGGTAGGGACTGAACTGGATTTACGTGGGACACGTGGCCTGTTTTTGTAAATAAGGTGATAAATATTCTGTTTCCATGAAACGTGAAGAATTTCTTATTAGCTGAGGACCAATCACCTTCCACAGAGGAAATCTGTTCCACGGATCTAGTTAGCTGTTGGTGAAGTCCCTGCTCTGTTGGTGTTGGTGTGTGGCTGTGGGGACATGCGGACTATACGTGCTACACTGGCAGACAGTATAAACACTGCCTCATACTCAACCAAAATTCCTTAACCATAAACAACAAGCAAAACATTCACACGATGCTTAATGGCGATCTTCCACATGATACTGAAAGAACGAAAGTACAGGAATTGTAAGAGTAACGGAGCATGATGGGGGTTCTTCAACATGCATGTTTTGAACTACAAATATAACCGTTGCATTTTATAAGGGCTTAAAATATTCAAATAATCATGCACAACTGGGATTACAGAGCTATAACATTTTTATTGACACTGTACATTGACCGTTTCTGTACTTAACACACTTGCTTAACCTTTTAAAGCCTACTGGTTACGTGATGCACCAACAAGATTAAAACTAAAAAATTGTACGCTCTGCCCACACTGTATTTAAGTGTTTTGTATTTATCTCAGAACAAACAGCGAATTGTGCCACTTACATAATAAACTGGCTGGTTTTTATAACTGAGACGAAAAGTGTTTACAGCGCGGTACGAACTGGGTATTTAAATAGAGCGGTCTGCGCTTCGTCTTTATAGGGTTAAAGATGGCATAAAGTCAAAAGATGCAGCAAAGGATAAACATCACTAAAGCTATATAGAATAAAACTAATCTACAATCTATGCAAAGTTTCAGGTCGCACCTCACAGAGAAGATAGGTTGTGTCATTAGCAGAGCTAGTTTTAGAGGGAAATAATAACTTTTTATTGTAAGAATCATAGGAAATGAAAAATCGCTGTTTTCAAAGTGAAGAATCCTTAGTGTGACCTGGCTGGCGGTACGTGTAGTAATCAGTAGGTTTAAAGGGTTAAAATGAAATCTGTACATTGTGCCGACTGCGTCGGTTTAACCCTGTGAGTTACAAAATAAAAAAAATAGTGAGGCGGTGCAGAAGAAAGACTTATTAGCTGTCTATGTGATGGGTTTGCCGGCAAAAGCATTGCACAAATAATTTATAATGATGACTCGTACTGCAGAATATCTGACTTAAATAACAATTCAGTTTTTCTTTACTTTGAGGTGTCCTAGTAAATTCTGTTTCCATATCTTCAAAATTGATGTGGGCAGGTTGGTCCTTACTTAGTCAAATCCTCAAGAGTTACCAGCGCGTTTGTCTAGAAGATGGTTTATATAATACTTCAAATAAAATATTTTGGACACCATTAATCCCTTAGCATCAAAACCAATTTTTGGGGGGGGTGCCTATCATTTTGCCAGATGTTCTTAAGAAGACATTTTCAAAGAACGGTGTTTTGTAATTGTCTATGTCTTCTAAAAACGTCAATTTCCGGTGTTCAATGTCCTGACCATCTGAGCATATATCAGCTTCTCACGAAATAATATGCACTTCTGAGCAAAATGAGCTTGCCATATAGCAGCCTATGACTTTCGCATTGTACCTGTCACACTCTAATTATTTCAGTGTCAAAAGGAAATATTAATAAATGAACATAATGATTTAAGACTTACAAAGTGATGCCACCTTCATGGTGATTCTGTTTCTGTGTGTTGGCATCTTCAAGAGCTGTCTATGTCTATTAATGACAACCAAATGTAAGTCGGAATGAACACTCGAAAGCCGCAAAAAAAAAAATCAAGAAAATAGAATGCACTACTTTTCAAACGGTGGTAAGCCTACCACTGGCGGTAAGCGGACGGCCGCCTGGTGGTAGGCGAAAAATTTAGGAATTTGTTTCAGTAAGTGAACTTTAGAAACGGTAATTGCACTATTAAAATTGTGTTAAATGTGCCGAAATTTAGAAAAAAACATTCACAAAGTGTATATCAAGGTACTTTTCCATTGTTCGAATATAAATACGGGCATTCTTTGTCGTCTAATCGCGTTAATTGAGAAGATTATGAATATGAAATATTTTAGGTTTCCCCAGCGTAATATGCCGGAAGACCAGTATCCTGAAAGAAGGCATTAATATTTGCAGTACCTAGTTGTATGTGCACATGTTTTGTATTGTGACAGTGGTACGTGTACATGGTTTGTGTTGTGACAGTGGTATGTTTACATGTTTTGTATTGTGACAGTGGTACGTGTACATGGTTTGTGTTGTGACAGTAGTATGTTTACATGTTTTGTGTTGTGATAATGGTACGTGTACATGGTTTGTGTTGTGACAGTGGTATGTGTACATGTTTTGTACCGTGATAGTGGTACGTGTACATGATTTGTGTTATGACAGTGGTATGTGTACATGTTTTGTACCGTGATAATGGTACGTGTACATGATTTGTGTTATGACAGTGGTATGTGTACATGTTTTGTACCGTGATAATGGTACGTGTACATGGTTTGTGTTGTGACAGTGTTATGTGTACATGTTTTGTACCGTGATAGTGGTACGTGTACATGATTTGTGTTATGACAGTGGTATGTGTACATGTTTTGTACCGTGATAATGGTACGTGTACTTGGTTTGTGTTGTGACAGTGGTATGTGTACATGTTTTGTACCGTGATAATGGTACGTGTACATGGTTTGTGTTGTGACAGTGGTATGTGTACATGTTTTGTACCGTGATAATGGTACGTGTACTTGGTTTGTGTTGTGACAGTGGTACGTGCACATGTTTTGTACCGTGATAATGGTACGTGTACATGGTTTGTGTTGTGACAGTGGTACGTGCACATGTTTTGCAATGTGAGAGTGGTATGAGAGAATACAACCTGAACAGAACTGGTCTAAGAGACGTTGAGTCAGAGCCCAACCTTTCTGACCATAACTACGGATTTTATAAACCATTTGCACGAGATAAATACAATTTGCCTTACGCGCACATCAAATAGACTAATATACAAACACATTTCTGTCAAATGTCTCAAAGTGCAGAAATCCTGCAAGGACTATGTACTAGCTTTTACTGCCTGAATTGGAGCAGGTGATTTATTATAAAACTATCTGAATTACAATTTCAAATAAAAGGATATGAATATAGTGTACTGGGTTCTGAAGTACTCAGTTCGATCATATTTATTAGCGAAGTTGTGCAAAATTTAATTTCATTTTATATTAAATGGGAATTATTTGAATATTCCTGTATAATTCTCACAGCTCCGACAAAATCTGAACCTCTAAAAAAGGGATGAAACTGAATACGCATTCTTTTCTCGCGCTTCACCCTGTGCCAGCATCCAGTATTAAAAACCAAAATCTCCGTTTTGGTAAATAAATTTTAAGTGGGAACCCATTTCTGATAATTTTGCTCTAACGTAAAAAGAATAAATATAATCGGGGTCTATTGTATTCATCTAACCTCAATATGGAAGTTCGCCTACCCTGCTCTCAGTAACATACCGTCGTTCTATTGTCCCCAGACACCTACGGTTAGCTTACCTTCAGTAACATAGTTCTATTGTTTACAAACACCTACAGTTGCGAGAGGAGGGGTGTATGCAGTGCTTGGTTATTGGGAACAATAGCCGACAATGTGGTATGGTTAACTGCTTCCTACCTGCCGCTGGAAACGCACCTTACGCAGATTTGAACTTTCAAAGCGGCAGGTCTGTGACAATTAACACCACTGATTTACAGATAAAATGCAAATTCAGTGGCGTAATTACCAAGCTGTGTCCTCCTATTATCTAACAGTGTGATTATTTTCTCAAGAACATCGATTTTGCGCTCTAATATGATTTCGTGTGTGTGTGTAATGGGAGACAAAATTATGCATAACTATTACCGAAGAAGCTCCGGGTAAAATATCAGTATCGGAAGGTGTTTTGGGGTTTGTAGCACGCATGGGATAGATGAGAAATGCATACAATTTTTTATTTGAAATGCTTGGATTTTACAGACCACATGGATTACCCGAGACGTTTGATGTCAGTCAAATAGCAGATTACAACAGCACAAAATCAAAATGACAACTCTAAATGCCAAATCAGTCGGTAAGTACGAAGCTCTAGTGTGTATATTCATTCAACCGATATGTATATTACTATTTAATGGTGGGGAATTTTCCAGTATATTACTGTTGTTTGTTTATGTTTCTTTTTTATTCACCATTCGTTATTTACCATTGATTTTGTTTCTAATTTGGGTTGTACAGTTCTATTAAGATTCAATATACGAGTAATGAACGAGATGTAATGAACATTCAGATGACTGAACGTTTCAACGAAATGGCTTTAACTGTTGTTTCCAGTTCTGATGTCCGAATGTGCAGTCCATGCAGAGGTTATAGAACAGAAAGGCATTTTTCTCTTGAAGTAATTTTAAATATTTTCCAGTAAGCGAAACCGCAAATAAATAGAATTCTGGTGTTTATAGGACCGTGAATCGTTGTGATAACTGAAGAAAAAAAACTAAATAGATGTCACTTGTTATTTTATTGTACTGTTTATAGGTTCAACAAGTTTCGGGCTTCAATGTTAATAAAAATCCAACGAGAAGCAATAGTATGCAGATATTCATTTATTGCAAAGCCACTCTACATGTTTCGGGTGTCACAGCACCCATCATCAGGAGTACTAAAAATTGTAACCGCAACCTCCGGTACAGATCATAATACTGGTAAACCTACTTCCCTCCAACGTGGCCAGATCGGGCCACGTTGGAGGAAAGTAGCTGTACCGATATTATGACCTGTACCGGAGGCTGCGGTTACAGTTTTTAGTACTCCTGATGATGGGTGCTGTGACACCCGAAATATGTACAGTGACTTTGCAGTAAATAAATATCTGCATACTGTTGCATCTTGTTGGATTTTTATTAATATTGAATTACGATGCACGGAACCGTGAGCTTAAAAAAATGTTTCGGGCATTACTATGCCCATCATCAGGAGCTCGTGACTATAATGTTCATTACCACATTGGTCGTATCGTTCTGTAAAAGTGGAAGGGTTAGTGTTAATGTAAATTTATGGTTTTAGTGGTGTGTGTTCGGTGTGATGTTCTTTGTCACTTTGTTGTGGCTGGTAACGTGTTTCTGTTAATTGTAATAGTTGTGATATTTTATGCGCGGTGATCGTGGTGTTCACGCATAAAATATCAAAACTATTACAATTAACAGAAACACGTTACCAGCCACAACAAAGTGACAAAGAACATCACACCGAACACATAACACTAAAACCATAAATTTACATTAACACTAACCCTTCCACCTTTACAGAACGATACGACCAATGTGGTAATGAACATTATAGTCACGAGCTCCTGATGATGGGCATAGTAATGTCCGAAACATGTTGAACCCATAAGAAGTACAATAAAATAACAAGTGGCATCTAGTTGGTTTTTTATTCTTCAATAGAATTCTGTTTATGGCTCGAAAGACCATAGTGGGCCTAGGCCTCCTAATTGTTGAGGTTCCGCGATCGCACTCAGGCATTCGGTAGGACTCCACTGGACGAGTGACCGGCCTCTACCTGACAATATATAAAACCGCTGGCGGGAAGCTAACCCACAATCCCAGCTAGTCGGAAGTTGCAGGCCCACGGCTTAGACCGCGCGTTAACCTCGAGCGGCTCATAAATAGAATGGTTGCACCAAGACTCAAGAGAAGATATAAGAATTACAGCCGAACTTTATAAATGGCTGTTCCCTCTGTTACAAGAAGTGCTGAGAAGAAGTCCTAAAGTCTATCTTCAGCTTTTAGGTTGTAGTGTTAATATTTTGTCCTGCTGGTGATCATGTACTTAGTGGAAAAATACAGGGTCTAAGTCGTGTTTTTGTCTAACAAATACAGGGTCTAAGTCGTGTTTTTGTCTAACAAATACGCATACGAAAACATTTTTGATTGTGTTACAGCCTATTTTCTATTGAAAAAAACTATGGAACTGACCATTAGGCTGAGTATGCACGCGTAACGCCGATCCCAGTAGCTGCGCGGTCTAAGGCGTAGTTCTGCGGCTGCTCGCTTGCTGGGATTGTGGGTTCGAATCCCGGCGCCGTCGTGGATGTGTTTCTCTTGTGAGTGTTGTCAGGTAGAGATTTTGTGTTGGGCTAATCACTTGCCCAGAGGAGTCCTACTGACTGTGGTGTGTCTGAGTGTGATCATGAAGCCTCGACAATGAGGAAGCCCTTACCGAATAGAAGCTGTCGAGTCATAGAAGGGGGGGGGGATACAAATAACTGAACCGAATTGTATTTTGTGATGAATATAATCTGTCTGCTTCAAATTTGTCGGATGTGACCTATAAGCTTCGCGTAGCTGCGAATTGTTTAACCTCTGAATTGTAATGCCGCACACATGATGTTCATGTACGTTTACCAGCTCTATCCGTAACTCGAATGTTTCACTCATTATAGACGTCAAACCGAAAAATTCGGCAAAAATTCGCAAGGCCGCCATTCGTTTATTTTATACTTCACAAAACTGATAACTTAACACAGCTTGAGTATTCTTCTACTGTCTTTGAATGCACCTCGTTTGTGGGTCTGGATCTGCTGAAACCTGTAGTTAATCCTAGATTTATATACGAGTAGTTTTATTGCTCGAAGAGTAGGAAAATTATCCGGTTTTCAATAAGATTTCAACTACGCGGAAGAGAATAATTGGATAATTAATTAATTACTGTTGATCCTGGTGGGTATGTGGTCGCTCAATTCTTTGTGTTATGGGTTCGAATCCAGCCGGGGCTTGGGTGTCAATTTATTGTGAATTTTGTGTGTCAGGTACAGATCCCAGAGAAGAGCCGATCTCTCATCAAGAGGAGTCCTACCGTGTGTATGTGTGTGTGGTGTGTGTGTGTGTGTGTATTTGAGTGGGTTGAGGCGCAACAACAAATCTCTACACCTAAAATTAGTAGATAGAAGAAGTCAGACTAAGAAAAAATGTTACTTTGTTACTTAATTAATTATCACGAATAAGTTCAGAAAAAGTTTGTGTGGTAAAACAAAAAAAAAACAGAAGTCTTGGAGGAAGCTACGTTTGTCGATTTATCATACTTAAATGAGATAAATTCAGCCTATTTCCAATTCTGGAGAGGTATAAGGTAGTATAGGCGTAACTTGGTCGGGAGGGGTTTGTAAGGGGGGCCCATACCCTTTCAATACTTTTTCTACCTAGGAACATTTTTTTTTTTTGGCTACTGATTTGGAGAGGGGCAAATAAATAGAATTGTTTTCTAAACGGTCATCTGGGTGGTGTAAAAACACAAAAAAAGTGAAGAACCTCCGCTAAAACCATTATTTCTCATCTTTCTAATTTAACTCCTTAGTAAACTAAAATTCATAATACCCATCGCCGATTACACCCCCTCCACCCAACTGGCATTACTGCAAAGTAGTGTATTAATTTGTTGACGAAAAGGTGAGGTACTGGATACACCCAAGTAATAATAATAATAATGAAATGTATTATTAACGATAAAGTATCAATTTTGATAACATGACAGCCGCTAAGAAAACACAGAGACATGACAGTACTTTTGGACAGATTTCCTGATTGTAACTACTTTCAGCCAAGAAAAAGCAGGCAAAAATCAAAGTGATTCGTGTAGTCTATACACTGCTAAAGAGTTTCTAGTTGCTACAACATCGAAAGCTGCTGACCACTGGGCAATCCCTGACTTTGACTGATGCGTCAGAAACTGATATTGGAGCAAGTGTTATCGAAAGTTTTGACATCTTCTCGCTCGTGAAGTGTGGCTGCTGTTAAGCAGAGTGTGGAAGTGCTTGTTTCTACTCCCCAGGGCAGTCACACAAACCACAAGTCGAAGTGAGGAGGAGTGCATTAAGGTTATTGGACTCAATCTCTCAACTCCCTGTGAAACTACTCTGGAGAGCAAGAGAGACTTAAAGCTTCGTTCTGACTGAGCCAGCTTTATTGCTTTAGAAGTTCGCTTAGCTCCATCTGACGCTGGGTTTAAGTATGCGTGACGTTTTATTATGTCTTTACGCAGTACGAGGCGGAAGTGCCTTACCTTTGACCAGAATAACTCGCGCTTGATTCCTACAGTACCGAATGTGGAGTGTCACCACATAATGTTTGTCTGAGGCACATGAAACTAAGAAGGTGTTTGGGAGAAAGAACACGGGCATCAGAATGGTGAAATGTACGACACTTCTAACGAAAATATAGCAGAACTATTAAAAATATTCATTACTTGTGTAGTAGCTAAAATGTAAACTTTCAAAGTAAACGTTCTGAAGTTTTCAAGATATAAAATAAGTCTGAGCTTTAACCTTTTGACGCCTAATGTCAACTATATTGGTCGTACCGCACCGCTTACCTCTAAAGTTGCATTTTATGTATTTATTCAACAAATATAGGTACTGAATATTTTAAACATGGTATATATTCTCCGCTTATTTTCTCTTCAAAATGCAGTTTGTTTCATAATTCTAACGTATTTGGTTCCTTTATTATTCACATTTTATACACAGAGTGTGCTAAAATTAAAAAATAATTCCGGCGCCAAAAGGTTAAACTGTTAATGACTTAACCTTCTCTAGCGAACACAAGATGTCCAGTAAGTTCGGACAGCCCTACGTGAACATTAATACAGTGTACAAAATAGAAAAGAAAGTTTAGGCCACACATAACCTTAATTTGAAAGTCATTAAATGAAAGGAATTTTATTCTAAAGTGCATGGAAGCAATGTGCAAAGAAAAATCTTATTTTAGGACACACAATGGCTCCTTAGCAATGTCCCATATAAGGGTCGCGACGATCGAGCAGTATAAGCCTGTGAAATAGCTTGTAAAACATGGCCGCTCCACTCTAAACTTGCACCGTGGAAGAGCAACGGAGAGTTAACCGTTTTTTGTGGTCAGAGGGTGTGAAACCTTCTGAAATCTACAGACGAATTAAGGTTCAGTATGAAGACAGTTGTTTGAGTCGGGGAGGGTGTATGAATGGGTGGAAAGATTTAAAAACGGAAGACAGAACGTCAGTGATGAACACCGGAGTGGGAGACCAGTTAGCGTGGCAACTGAGACAGTGAAACAACAGATCGAACAGCGAATCCGTGACTACAGGCAAGTCACTATTGATGAAATTGCCGTAGAATTCAACATGAGTCACGGCTCTGCCTACAATATTGTCCATGATGACCTCGAGTATAGGAAAGTGCGTAGCAGATGGGTCCTAAGGCAGTTGTCCGATGAACACAAGAGTACATGGCAGTCGATTTGTCAGGAGCATTAATCATGTTCGTGAAGCAGATGCTTTTCTCCATCGAACTGTGACAGGAGACGAGTCCTGGGTGTACCATTATGAACCAGAGAGTAAGAGACATTCGATGCAGTGGAAGCATCTGTTGTCTCCGGCCAACAAATATTCAAGACACAGGCTTCTGCTGGGAAAGTCATGCTGACAATCTTTTGGATGTCAATGGCCCTATATTGGTGCACTTCCAGAATAAGGGTCAAACTGTTACTAGTGCTCGATACAGTGACATGCTAGTGAAAGAAATGAAGTCCGCGATACGATCGAAACGCCGGGGACTTCTCTCAAAAAGAGTGTTGTTGCTTCACAACACCGCCCGGCCCCATACGGCCGCGCGTACAGTGGATACACGACGTGCTCTGAAATTTGAGGTGTTGAAACATCCACCATACAGTCCGGAATTGGCGCCATCGGACTTTCACTTGTTTGGACCTAAGAAAGAACATTTGCGGGGCCAGAAGTTTGCAGATGACAACGAGGTAATGGAGGCGGTGCAAAGTTAGTTAAAGGCCACGCCAAAAAGCTTTCTTTTTTAGAGGGCGTCCGCAAGCTTGTGGAAAGCTGGACCAAGTGTGTTGCGAAGCGGGGGGACTAAGTCGAAAAATAAGACACAGACAATTTCTGTAAGTACTCTTGTAAAAAATATTATTATAACATTCCTAGTATTTAATGACTTACCTTCGTATTTTGATCATTGTTCGTTACTAACAAATTTAAACTGTTCCAGTGCGTTTACAAATTAATTATTTTTTACAGTACCACACTACAACCAATGTAGCGCGCAGTACTGTCAGTTGAGTGGTTTATGCCGTCAAATGCTGACGTAATGTTACGCAGGAACATCTTTTATCCTCACATCTACGATACTTTGGGATTTTCATTGAAACTTATAATGAATAATCTATATGTTTATCATTCCTTTACTGGAAATAATAGTTACCTTATGTATATTATCGGGCTAATTGTGAAAACGACGCTCCTTCCAGAATAGACTTTTCCATTACGTATTTATGTTTTCAGCATGATGATAGTCGAATGGAACGAAAGCAATATGATGTAGGAAAGTAAATAAATGAATGTAACGTGTTCAAATGTTGTGTTTTTTGTGATTCAAATAGCTACTCAGTGAATTCTGTCAGAATGGAGCAGGTCGATTGGATTATTACACTACATTAGCATAACTAGTGGCTGCTTGTGACCATTATTTGTCACCGCAACATTTGCTACGAAAATATGAATAAATTTTCTGTGGGATTAAATTAGCATTATCACACTTATAACAATACCACACTTACAGCAATATCACGCTTATAGTAATGTCACACTTATAGCAATATCACACGTACAGCAATATCGCACTTATAGCAATATCACGCCTACAGCAGTATCACACTTATAGCAATATCACACTTACAGCAATATCACACTTACAGCAATATCGCACTTATAGCACTATCACGCTTACATCTATATCACGCTTATAGTAATATCACACTTACAACAATATCACGCTTACAGCAATTTCACACTTACGGCAATATCACACTTACGGCAATATCACACTCATAGCAAAATCACACTTACAACAATATCACACTTACAACAATATCACAATTACAGCAATTTAACACTTACAGTAATATCACACTCATAGCAATATCACACTTACAACAATATCACACTTACAGCAATTTAACACTTATAGCAATATCACACTTATAGCAATATCACACTTACAACAATATCACGCTTACAGCAATTTCACACTTACGGCAATATCACACTTACGGCAATATCACACTCATAGCAAAATCACACTTACAGTAATATCACACTCATAGCAATATCACACTTACAACAATATCACACTTACA